>Ga0308008_1000276_pt1 | contig 22586 bp, 24 predicted proteins | sample Neamet125_FD_203140 | JGI IMG/M metagenome (GOLD analysis project Ga0308008, IMG submission 203140) | Marine microbial communities from water near the shore, Antarctic Ocean - #125 | ecosystem: Environmental > Aquatic > Marine > Unclassified | place: Southern Ocean | collected 2014-07-24
TTCTACTGAAGAATTTTTAAAAAGCGAAAAAGAAAAAACAAAAAAAGGATAATTATGCATAAAGGACATTACGGACAATACAGCGGGAACGCAAAATGGTCAAAAGTAACCTCATCTAATATGAGTGACACAAAACGAGATGACGAAGCACATATGGAATATCTTAAAGAAGATGTTGATTATGATAACAAGCACGGTCATAGCGACGAAAAAATGACAGCTGATGAAAAACACATTTCAAAATTAGCTGGTGATTTAAAGTACGACGAAAAAAAACACTAACTAAAAAAAAATAAAATGGGATACGGAGCACCGCTGAAAAACCAAAATAAAGGTTATGCAGCACAAGAAAAAAAAGATTTACTAGGAGATATGCCAATTGACAAAGTTGCAAGCGGAGGATCATGGATGTCAAAACACATTTCAAGTCCATTAGCAATGGGTAAGGCACATAGCATGGCACCTAAAATGGAATCTCCTATGGAGAAAGAATTAGTAGGAAAACAAAATAGCTTACCTGAAGGACTTATAAAAGCTATTGAAGCTTCACCTGCTGAAATGCATGGAGCAATGCATATGGATAAAGGAGCCCCTGCTAAAATGTATGGCGGTAAAAAAGGAGACGACAGCAAATCAAAAAAAGATTATGAATCTCCTGCTAAAATGTACGGCGGTAAAAAAGGTGATGATTCAAAATCTAGAAAAGATTATAAATAAAACAGAGAGGACTGTATAAACCTCAGCCAAACACTAACACTAACACTAACATTAACAAATCAAAAAAATGGCACAATTTTTAAAAGTACCAACATCTTCTGTAGCAGGAGTAGTTGGAGAAACATTAATCCCAGTTAACAAAATTGGAGGAATTACCGCAACAAGCGCAGGAGCAGGAGCAGCGGCTTTAACAACTGTAATAGTTTCAACCGATAGCAGCGCTACTTCATTGTACACTGTTATATTATCGGCTCCCGTTGTAGCACCTGCAACTGTAGCAACAAGAATAGCAGACGCAATTGCTTCATTTAGCGCAGCACTTGTAGCTAACCCAGGAGGAATCGTATCTACGGTAGTACCACCTTTAACAACTGCTCAAAATCCAGTTGCACAGTCAGGAGCACAAGGACGTATAGTTATTGTTAGCCCAGCTGTAACAAATATATTTAGATCAGCTATCTTTACTCCGTAATTTATGAAATCAAAAGGTTTAGGAGACAGCGTAGAAAAGTTTACTAAAGCTACTGGTATCAAAACAATGGTAGACACAATAAGCAAGGGGCTAAATGTCCCTTGTGGTTGTGCTGCTAGAAAAGGAGCATTAAATAAAATATTCCCTTATAAAAAATAACAGATGGCTTTCAAACTTCAAAACCCTCCATACGATTGCGACAACACACCAATATATCGTGTAGACATGGAAGACGGCGTAATGGGTAAAGCTAATAATAATGGTACTATAATCATTAATAAAGATTTAGACCCAAGCCAGATAGACGATGTAGTATCCCACGAGAAAATTCATTTAGATCAAATGAAACGTGGTGATTTAGATTACGACGATAACAATGTATACTGGAAAGGTAAAAAATATTCAAGAGCTGATATGGAAGAAGGGGCAAAAAATTTACCCTGGGAAGCTGAAGCTTATAAAAACGCTTAAATGAAAACGTCTAAAACAGGTTATTTAAAAAACAGCCCTGATGTTAATAAACCTCAAAATATTATACAAGGAGGCCATATAACAATGAAAGGAGTAGAGTTTAAAGTTTTAGGAACAGACGATAGAGGTTATACTAAAGTAATGTACCCAGGCTACAATTACCATTTTCCTGGCGCTAAATATGTTGTAGAAACTCCAATGGATAAGTAATAATATTAATATAACACTTAAATTTAATATTATGAAAAACTTATTTATTACTATATTTTTATTACTTACAACATTTATATCAAAAGCTCAACAACAATTTGAAGGTGTTTGGGTTAAAGAAGATTCAGAATACGAAACAATAATAATGGCTAGCGAATATGCTGTTATGGATGTATTTAATTACAGTTTTGAAAGCAACAAAGTTATAAAAGAAACTATTTTACTTCAAACTAACAGTACATTAGTAACAAAACTATACAATCCAAGCAACGGCTATTCTGTTAAAATGGAATACACAATTAAAGACAAAGAAACATTATATTGTAATATAACTGGTGATTTAAATAAAAAAATAACATTAACTAAAATAAATTAAAAATGGCATTTACGCAAAAAAGTAAATTTACATCAAGCGGTTTAATGAACCGTATGCCTAATAAAGCTAAATTAATTAATAACTCAAAGACTGCATTTCATCAACAAGATGATCCTGAGTTTGTTGCTACCGAAAGTAAAGAAGTACAATATGGTCCTGATGCAGGAAAAGATGTTGTTACAGGAGGGTATATAGCTGGCAAACCCGGAACTGTATCAGGCCCAAGAGGAGGTTATGAAGAAACGTTTGAAAGTATTACTCCTGAACAAATGTCTAAAGTTACAGCAGATGGATTTTCAGCAAATTTAGAGGGGTATAAAGAATACGTTGATGGTTATAATTCAGGAACGCTGTCAAGTCAAAGAAGAAATTTTGAGGGAAATGTCACAAATACGGACCCTACATCCGGTAATGAAACTCCAAGTTACACATACGAAGGAACGCCTAGAAACATTGATCCAAAATGGTCTAAGCATTATGGTTTTAAAGAATTTACAAGTGAAACCCCTACTTGGAAAGAGCAGCAAGACAAGCTAAAAGGAAGTAGAAAATTTAGAAACTTTAGCTCAGACAAACAAAAAAAAGTAATAGAGGCTTACAAAAAAAGTTTTTTAGTAATGAATCCTGGTACGAAAATAACTAATAAAAAAAGCAGTACTACAAGAACTCTTAACAAGAGCAATGGTGCATCTGGAACATCAGAAATTACTGGACTAAAAGAAGTAAACTAGTAATAGATAAATGAAAAAAATTTGGCAATGGCTAAGCGGTAACGTTATAAAAGATGTTGGTGACGTTATCGACAAGCTTACAACTACAGACGAAGAAAAGCTTCAGATTAAAAAAGAGATTCAAGTTATAGTTGAAAAAGCAGCCGCTACGGCTGAAGACCAAATAACAAAACGCTGGGAATCAGATATGACGTCTGATTCGTGGCTTAGTAAAAATACGCGGCCTATGGCACTTATTTTCTTATCATTTATGGCTATAGCCTTTATATGGGTTGATAGTCATCATGAAATTTCATTTACTGTAGAACAGGAATGGATAGAATTATTAAAACAACTATTAACAACCGTATATGTGGCTTATTTTGGTTCACGAGGTTTTGAGAAATATAAATCAATAAGTAATAAATAAAAAATGGGACAATACTCAATAACAGCCGGAACATTCGGCAAAGCTTTAGCGGTTACACCAGTAGCTATCGGCGCTCTAGATCCAAGATCTGCTTGGGAGTTTGAAAATCAATCAGCAACCTTAGGTAATAATTATACAGGATCACAGCTATATGTTGGAGGTACAGGAAATGTAGATGTTATACTAGAAGGCGTTACAGGAGCTCAAGACACGGTAACTGGTTTTAATTTTGAACCAATATTTACAGGGGCTAATCCTTTTTACGCTGGATTTACAGCGGGATCGGGATATTTTACAGAAAATAACGTAGCAACAACAGTTGTTAGCTCAGTATACAAATCACCTGCTAATCAGCCAGCAGGTTTAACAGTAAATATAATAGCGGATTTACCGGGAGTTAATTTAACTGAAGCTGGCTCAGGGTATACTGCAGGAAATGCTTTTACAACTACTGTAACTCCAGCTGGAGGAACGGGCTTAGTTGGCACAATTGATTCAATCACGGGTGGGGGCGGAACAGGACCTATAGCTACTTTTACTATAACAAGAGGCGGAGCAGGCTATAGCGCAGGAGATGTAGCTACTATTGTTTCTGCAGGCGGTACAGGCGCGGAGCTTACTATAGTCGTAGCTAGAAACGGGGCTGTAACACTTGCTTCATTTAAATTTCCTAAAATACAAGATGCAGGATCTAACTATTCTGTAGGAGATATTATAACAGTAGATCAAACTGGTCACGTAGAGGATTGTAAATTTGTAGTTAGCTCTGTTGAAAGCTTACTGCCAGGAGTAAATGATGTTGTTAGGTTTACAGCAGTTCCAGTAGGAACAATATTGCCGGCAGCAGTTAGTTATGTTATAGACTCAGGGGATGCAACAGGCTTAGTAGCATTAAAATAATAATAAAACACGTAACTATATCAATATAAACAATTAAATTAAATCAAATGAAAAAAGCAGAAGAATCAGTAAAAGCAATGATAACTGAAAAACAGTTAAAAATATTGCAAGAGCAACAAGGTAAGTTAAATGAAATGCTTAGAACTGTAGGCGTTCTTGAGGTGCAAAAAAGTAATGTATTAAAAGAAATCGAAGCTTTAAGTAAAGAAATTGACGTTACTAAAAAAGAGCTTGAAGATGAATATGGTCAAATAAATATTAATTTACAAGACGGTTCTTATACTGAGATCGAAAAAGAAGATGACAAATAATATAAGGAAAATCAGTATAGGTTCTGATTATAAAAATGACGCGATGCATTACTCAGTAGGCCAGCAGGTTTACGGCGGTCATGAAATATCGCACATTTTATTAAACGAATCTGATGGTTCTTATAACATTCACATTAAAAAAAACAATGAGGTAATGCCATGGAAAAAGTTTAATCCTAACATGGCAATATCCGTTGAATACGATTTAGAGTATTGATGAGAAGCTTGTACGATTTTATTGTTGAGCCATTAGGTGAAAAATACAGTAATAAAGTCAAGGTTGGAAATAAAGAGTTAATTGTAAATACAAAAATAGAGGATTTTAAGTTTGTAAATAGATTAGCTAAAGTTTTAGAAACACCCAAGGCATTTAATACGGGTATTGAAATAGGTGATATAATTGTTATACACCAAAACGTGTTTAGAGTATTCTATGACATGAAGGGAGAAAAAAAGAAAAGCAGATCTTGGTTTAAAGATGATTTACATTTTTGTGCTATAGATCAAATTTATTTATATAAAAATAAAGAAGGTTGGCATTCATTTGGCGATCGTTGCTTTATAACTCCAATAAAAGACAATCAGTCTTTAACGCTAGATAAAGAGCAAAGCCTTATTGGTATATTAAAATACGGCAATAGTTCTTTAAAAGCACTCGGTATTAATCCTGGTGACCTCGTAGGTTATACACCTAACGGTGAGTGGGAATTTTTAGTTGATGGCAAGCGTTTATATTGTATGAAATCTAATGATATTGTAATTAAATATGAATACCAAGGAAACGAAGTTGAATATAATCCAAGCTGGGCAAGTAGCAGTTGAGGAACTAATCAAAGTAGCTAAAGAAGCTATTGTTGATTCAGGAGATGATATCACGGCAGATAGATTAAAAAATGCAGCAGCCACAAAAAAGCTAGCTATATTTGATGCATTTGAGATACTAAGCAGATTAGAAGCTGAAGAAGCTTTGTTAAATGAAAAACCTAAAGAAGTAAAAGAAGAAAAATCTTTTAAAGGTTTTGCAGAAGGAAGATCTAAATAATGTATAAGCAAACTTTATATGAAGTCTTAAAAGACTACGTTAAGCCTAAAGTTCTTAATAGGATGAATAGGTATAAAAAATGGGAGTATGGTTATAATTCTGAACACGATTTAATAGTTATTAGTAAAACAGGTGAAGTAGGCGAAATATATAAGATACAAGATCTTGTAATAGGCTTACCTAAAGAAAAAGATGTTGTAGAGTTTGAAGACGACAAATGGTCTTATACACAATATCCTAAAGAACTAAGTTTAATTAAGTCCGTATTTGACTGGGAAAAATACCCTTTGGATTTTAAAGAAAAATGGTATGACTATATTGACAAAGAGTTTACAAGACGTGAAGAAGGCTTTTGGTTCATTAACAAAGGCAAGTCTACTTATATTACTGGTACTAACTACATGTACTTGCAGTGGAGTAAGATTGATGTCGGGCAACCGGACTTTAGGGAATCAAACAGATTATTCTATATATTCTGGGAGGCTTGTAAATCTGACTATAGATCCTACGGAATGTGTTATCTTAAGAATAGAAGATCCGGCTTTTCGTTTATGGCAAGTGGGGAGACCGTTAACCAGGCAACAATATCTACAGATGCTAGATTTGGTATACTCTCAAAGTCTGGACCCGATGCAAAAAAAATGTTTACTGACAAAGTTGTCCCAATATCGGTCAACTATCCATTTTTCTTCAAGCCGATACAGGACGGTATGGACAGGCCCAAGACGGAGCTTGCTTATAGAGTCCCAGCTTCCAAGTTTACCAGAAGAAAACTTGATTCAAATGAAAAATTACAGGAGATTACCGGTCTTGACACGACCATCGATTGGAAAAACACCGGCGATAATTCGTACGACGGAGAGAAGCTTAAACTCCTCGTCCACGATGAATCGGGGAAATGGGAAAGGCCGACGAACATTCTCAACAACTGGCGAGTAACAAGAACTTGTTTACGATTAGGTTCTAGAGTTATAGGCAAATGCATGATGGGATCAACCTCAAATGCTTTAGACAAAGGTGGATCAAACTTTAAAAAACTTTATGATGATTCAAATGTTACACAAAGAAACGCCAATGGACAGACTCGTTCAGGACTATATTCTTTGTTCATACCTATGGAATGGAACTACGAAGGATACATTGATTCTTATGGCTTTCCTGTATTCGACACACCAAAAAAAAGAGTTGAAGATCCCCACGGAACAGAAATAAAACAAGGCGTATTAAATTATTGGAATAATGAAGTAGAAGGCTTAAAGTCTGATCAAGATAGTTTAAATGAATTCTACAGACAGTTTCCAAGAACAACCAAGCACGCATTTAGAGACGAATCTAAACAATCTTTATTTAATTTAACGAAGATATACGAGCAAATAGATTTTAATGAAGATCTTAAAAATTCAATTAATGTAACACAGGGAAGTTTTCAATGGGAAAACGGCCATAAAGATACTAAAGTAATATTTGTACCGAATAAAGACGGTAGATTTTTAGTAACTTGGGTTCCGCCTGTTCATCTTCAAAATAAAAGATATATAAAAAATGGCACTAATCATCCTGGCAATGAACACTGTGGAGCATTTGGTTGTGATCCATACGATATATCGGGCACTACAGATGGCAGAGGATCCAATGGATCTCTTCACGGTTTAACTAAATTTTCAATGGAAGACGTGCCGGCAAATATGTTTTTTTTAGAATACATATCTCGACCTCAAACCGCTGAAATATTTTTTGAAGACGTTTTAATGGCTTGTGTGTTTTACGGAATGCCTATACTTGCTGAAAATAATAAGCCTAGATTATTGTATCATTTTAAAAGAAGAGGCTACAGAGGTTATTCAATTAATAGACCTGACAAAAAATATAATAAACTTTCTGTAACAGAGAGAGAGCTAGGTGGAATACCAAACTCTAGTGAAGATATTAAACAAGCACACGCAGCTGCAATTGAAACTTACATAAACGATTTTGTGGGTTTAAAAGAAACAGGTTATGGAGATACATATTTTCAAAGAACTTTAGAAGACTGGGCTAAGTTTGATATTAACAATAGAACAAAGCATGATGCTTCTATTAGTTCGGGGCTTGCTTTAATGGCTTGTAATAAACATAGATACGCACCAAATGCTCCTAAACAAAAACCACAAGCGGTAGATTTAGGTTTTAAAAAGTACGATAATAAAGGTTCAACATCAAAAATAATAAGTTAAATGGGTATATATACTAACACCAATAGCGCTTTTCCTAGTCAAGTAGTAAGCGATGCAGAAAAAGCAAGCTGGGAATATGGGACGCAAGTTGGTCAAGCTATCGAATACGAATGGTTTGGACAAGGGCGTACTAATGGTAATAGATACTTAACTAGTTGGAATCAATTTCACCAATTAAGATTATATGCTCGAGGTGAGCAGTCAATACAAAAATACAAAGATGAATTGTCTATTAACGGTGATTTGTCTTATTTAAATTTAGACTGGAAACCTGTACCAATTTTATCTAAATTTGTAGATATTGTTGTTAATGGTATATCAGGAAAGTCTTATGACATTAAAGCCTATGCTCAAGATCCACAATCAATAAAGAAAAGAACTGATTACGCTTCTATGCTTTACGAAGACATGGTTGCAAAAGAATATTTAGAAAGCCTTAAACAAACATTAGGAATTGATTTATATCAAACGCCTAATATTGATACTGTACCAGAATCTAAAGATGAGTTAGAATTGCATATGCAATTAAGTTACAAGCAATCGATTGAAATAGCAGAAGAAGAAGCTATAGCCTCTGTGCTTGCTCAAAACAAATTTGATCTTACTAGAAGAAGATTAAATATGGATTTAACTGTTTTAGGTATTGCGTGCGCTAAAACTGGATTTAACACAGCTGAAGGAATTACAGTCGATTACGTAGATCCAGCTTATGTGGTTTACTCTTATACTGAAGACCCTAACTTTGATGACGTATATTATGTAGGTGAAGTAAAGTCTATAACAATACCTGAACTTAAAAAAGAATTCCCAAGCATTTCAGAAAAAGAGCTTGAAAGAATTCAACAAATGCCAGGCAACAGTCAGTATATAACTGGCTGGGGCAATTACGATGAAAATACAGTTCAAGTATTATATTTTGATTACAAGACATATCACAACCAAGTATTTAAAATAAAAGAAACTCCTCAAGGATTATTAAAAGCTTTAGAAAAGCCAGATTCATTTAATCCACCAGAAAATGATAACTTTGAAAGAGTGTCAAGATCTATTGAAGTTTTATATACGGGTGCAAAAGTGCTAGGCTCAAATGAAATGGTTAAGTGGGAACTAGCAGAAAATATGTCTAGACCTACTGCCGACACTACTAAAGTAGAAATGAATTACGCTTTATGTGCACCTAGAATGTACAAAGGGCGTATTGAATCTATTGTAAGTAAATGTATTGGATTTGCCGATATGATTCAGTTAACACATTTAAAGCTACAGCAAGTATTATCTCGTATGGTGCCAGATGGTGTCTACTTAGATATGGACGGACTTGCGGAAGTTGATTTAGGAAATGGAACTAATTACAATCCAGCTGAAGCATTAAATATGTATTTTCAAACTGGTTCGATAGTTGGTAGATCACTTACTCAAGACGGTGATATGAATCCAGGCAAAGTGCCTATTCAAGAACTTAACAGCTCTTCAGGGCAAGCTAAGATAAATGCGCTTATACAAACGTACCAATATTACTTACAAATGATACGTGATGTAACCGGGCTTAACGAAGCCAGAGACGGTACAGCTATGGATAAAAATTCGCTTGTAGGGCTTCAAAAGATGGCCGCTAATGCGTCCAATGTGGCAACTAGGCATATCAATCAGTCTAGTCTTTATATCACTCTTAAACTAGCCGAAAACATTGCGCTTAAAATAGCTGATGCATTAGAATTTCCACTGACTAGAAGTGCTCTACAAAATTCTATATCTACATTTAACATTAAAACATTAGACGAGATAGTAAACTTAAATCTTCATGACTTTGGTATATTCTTAGAATTAGAACCAGACGACGAAGAGCAAGCGCAATTAGAAAACAATATACAAGTTGCATTGCAACAGGGAGGTATTGACCTTGAAGATGCTATTGATTTAAGGAATATTAAAAATCTTAAGCTAGCAAATCAAATGCTTAAAATTAAGCGTAAAGCTAAAGCCAAGCAAGATCAAGCTAATCAACAAGCTAATATAGCAGCTCAAGGACAATCTCAAGCAAGCACTGCAGAAAAAACCGCTATGGCTGAAGTACAAAAGCAAGAAGCTATAATGGGTGCGAATGTTCAGTTTGAACAATCTAAAAATCAAATGGAAATCCAACGAATGGAAATTGCGTCACAATTAGAAGCGCAAAAAATGCAAGCTAGGTTTCAATACGACATGCAGCTTAAGCAAATGGACGTTCAAATGGTTAAACAAAAAGAAGGATCCATTGAGGATCGCAAAGATAAACGTAGCAAAATGGAAGCTACACAACAAAGCGAGCTTATAAGTCAAAGGCAAAACGACAGTTTACCAATAGACTTTGAGAATCAACCCGAAGAGGGTATGCAGGCTTTCATGTAGAAAGTAACCAATTATTTAATTATATTATATTATGTCAGAAGTAAAAGCAAATGAACCTGTTAAGCAGGAAGGTGAGTTTAAAATTAAAAAGAAAACTCCAAAAAAATTAACACAAACAAGTAATGAGCCTGTTAAAGTTAATATTAAAGAACCTTTGGTTGAGTTACCGCTAAACGTTACAAAAGTATCAATCCCTAAACAAGAAGAAGATGCCATTCAAATCGGAGAAACAAAGAAAGTATCTGTGGAAGAACCATCCGGAGATAGCGCAAAGGTGGGAGAACCTGTACAAGAGTCCAAAAAGACTACTGAAGGGTTTTCTCCAATCAAAGAAGTAACAGAAACTGAAAAAGTTGAAGCTCAAGTAGAAAAAGCTATACAAGACGAAAGAATTCTTGGTAAAGCTTTGCCGGAAAACATAGAAAAGTTAGTTTCTTTTATGGAAGATACGGGAGGAACAATAGAGGACTATACTAGGCTTAATGCCGATTACTCTCAAGTTGATGATGTTACATTATTAAAAGAGTATTATAAAAAAGAGAAACCTTATTTAGAAGGTGAAGACATTGATATGTTATTAGAGGACTTTATCATTGATGAAGACGTCGACGAAGATAGAGATGCACGCAAGAAAAAAATTGCGTTTAAAGAAGAAGTTGCAAAAGCTAAAAGCTATTTGGAAGAGACAAAGAGTAAATATTACGACGAGATCAAGCTGAGACCGGGCGTTACTCAAGACCAACAAAAAGCTACAGACTTTTTTAACCGATATAACAAGCAGCAAGAAACAGCTGAGCAACAACACGCACAATTCAAAGAAAGTACTAAAGAGCATTTTAATGACAGTTTCGAAGGTTTCGATATTAAAGTCGGCGAAAAAAGCTATAAGTACAATATTCAGAATCGTGATAAAGTTGCAGAGAGCCAGTCGAATATTAACAACCTTGTCGGGAAGTTCCTAGACAAAGAAGGTAATGTTAAAGACACGAAAGGTTATCACAAAGCTATGTACGCTGCTGACAACGTAGATAAAATCGCGGCTCATTTCTATGAGCAAGGAAAAGCGGATGCCGTAAAAGAAGTTGTAAACAGTTCTAGAAACTTAAGTAGCACCAAAGCTAGGTCTACGCAAGGGGAAGTGTTTTTAAACGGATTTAAGGTTAAAGCAATTTCAGGTGCTGATTCTACAAAACTAAAAATTAAAACAAAAAAATTTAACTAAAAACAAAAAATTATGGCTTTAAGTCCTCAATTTGGTAGTTTAGTACCTTCTGGAACTCAGGAAGTATTAAATAGTAACTACCTACAATTTAATGCTGCAGGAGCAGCTGGACCTGGAAATGGTGGTGATTCGTTCGCTCAACAATATTTACCAGAGATTTATGAACAAGAAGTAGAGCGTTACGGAAACCGTACGTTATCTGGATTCTTAAGAATGGTTGGCGCTGAAATGCCAATGACAAGTGATCAAGTAATTTGGTCAGAACAAAATAGATTACATATTTCTTATCTTGATTTTGGAATTGGAGCTAATATTGGCGGTGCTAACATTATTACAGTTGCTGCTAATGTACAAAACGTAGTATCTGTTAACGATACTGTGGTACTTTTAAATCCTGTAAATGGAGCTGAAGTAAAAGCTTTAGTAACAATTGTTGGAGCATTAGGCGCTGGTGGAAACTTTACAGTAGTACCATTTGCTGCAGGCGCTGGTCTTATTGGAGCTGCTGCTTTTTCTGGAACAGCTGCAAATTTTGCTGCTGGGGCAGGACCTGTTGGAATTAAAGTATTTGTATATGGATCTGCTTATACAAAAGGAACTACTACTACCGCTGCTGGTACTGGTAATTCTGCTGTAAGAACATCAGTTGAACCTCAATTAACTCAATACTCTAACTCCCCAATTATCCTAAGAAGCCAGTACGTAGTATCTGGATCTGATATGGCTCAAATTGGATGGGTTGAAGTTGCGACTGAAGACGGAACATCTGGATATTTATGGTATTTAAAAGCTGAATCTGAAACAAGATTACGTTTTGAAGATTATTTAGAAATGAGTATGGTAGAAGCTGAGTATAATCAGATAGCTGCTGGCGCAAATATAAGCACTACTTTGCCAGGATCTGAAGGATTATTTGCTGCTATTCAATCTCGTGGAAACGTAGAAGTAGGATTTACTGCTGCTGCTGGGCTTGATGAATTTGACGCTATCCTTAAGAATTTAGATACACAAGGAGCAATTGAAGAAAACATGTTATTCTTACAGAGACAAACATCTCTTGATTTTGACGATATGTTGGCTTCTATCTCTGGCGGTTTCGCTGGTGGTACTGCTTTCGGTTTATTCGAAAATTCTGAAGAAATGGCTCTTAACTTAGGATTTAGTGGATTCCGTAGAGGATCTTACGATTTCTATAAGACTGACTGGAAATATTTAAATGATGCTTCTACTCGTGGAGGCGTTAATGGTATTAGTTCTATCGAAGGTGTATTAGTACCAGCTGGAACTTCTACAGTTTACGATCAAGTTTTAGGAACTAACATCAGAAGACCTTTCTTACACGTAAGATATAGAGCGTCTCAATCTGATGATAGAAGAATGAAATCTTGGTTAACTGGTTCTGCTGGTGGTGCATTTACTTCAACTCTTGATGCTATGGAGGTTAACTTCCTATCTGAAAGATGTTTAGTAACTCAAGCTGCTAACAACTTTGTATTATTCAAAGGAATCTAAGGATTCAATATTAATGTAATTGTTACCCTCGTTGTATTGACGGGGGTAATTATTACTTTTACAAACTATTTAATTATATTATATTATGGCTAAACAAGCTAAAGCAAAGCAAATTGAGGTTGCTCCTCAAGAAGAAGTGGTAACAAAAGTTGCTACTCCAGTAAAACCTACAAAACCAGAGTGGGAAATTAAAGATAGAGTTTATTATTTAAAAGGCAATAAATCGCCTTTAACATTAACAATACCAGGCAGACATACAAGAAAACATGCCTTACTTTATTTTGACAAAGTAACTGGAAAACAAAGAGAAATTAGGTATGCTACCAATCAAGACTCACCTTTAGTAGATGAGCAAAAAGGTGAATCCACAATGGGTCATATAAGATTTAAAGATGGATCTTTAATGGTTGGAAAACAGCAACAAAATTTACAAAAGCTATTATCTTTATATCATCCTTTAAAAGATAAACTATACGAAGAATTTAGTGCAAAAGAAGAAGCAATTGATCAATTGGATATTTTAGATCTTCAAATTGACGCTTTAAACGCAGCTAGATCAATGGATATAGATCACGGAGAAGCAATATTAAGAGTTGAAATAGGCTCTAAAGTAAATGAAATGAGCTCTAAAGAACTTAAAAGAGATTTATTATTATTTGCTAGAAGCAACCCAGAATTGTTTATTAGCTTAGCTAATGATGAAAATGTACAACTAAGAAATTTTGCTATTAGAGCACAAGAGATGGGAATTATAGGCCTATCACAAGACCAGCGTACGTTTATGTGGGTATCTACTGGTAGAAAACTGATGAACGTTCCTTTTGACGAAAATCCTTACTCAGCGTTTGCGGCTTTCTTAAAAACAGATGAAGGAGTGGAAATTTATAAGTCTATAGATAAAAAACTATAAAAACAAGTAATATTAATACAGGGCTCGTCTATTCGGGCTCTATATTATAACACAATAAAAAAATGGCAGTAAGTATAAACACAGTATATCAAACAGTCTTGTACATATTAAACAAAGAGCAAAGAGGTTATATTCCTCCAGCTGAGTTTAATAGTTTAGCGACTCAAGTGCAAAGCGAAATATTTATGTCTTACTTTCCTGACGGCAATCAATTAAATCGTCAAAACCAAAACAATACACAAAATGATACAGAGTTCTTTAACATGTTTAAAGACACTTCATATAAATTATTCCCGTTTGAAAGGGAAGCTGCTTTTACATATAATGCAGTAAATCTTGGTTTTACATATCAAGGCACAGGATCTATATTTAAACTAGGGGATATAATATCTACATATCCTGGTAATCCTACTTACAACTCTATTACAGAGTTAGTTAGTCAATCTGACTTTAATAAAATCACAAGGTCTAATCTAACTGTCCCAACCGTACAATATCCATTGGCGGTAACAACTCAAACAACTACGTTAATTGCACCATCCTTAATACAACAGCTTCTTGTAAAAATAAGTCCTTTTGTTGCAGATATGACATTAAATATAAATTGTTTATTTACTCCGTCTATTCCTAATTGGGGATTTAACATAGGTTCACAAGGACAATATTTATACGACCCCAGTGCCGCTGGCCCGTCTGTAGATTTTGAATTAGATGTATCAGAAAAAAATGCTTTAATAATTAATATATTAAAATACGCAGGGGTTATAATAAATGATCCCACTATAATTCAAGTAGCCTCTCAAAAAGCTCAGCAAACATCAATTAACGAAAAATCATAGTAACAAATGGGTTTAATAACTGAAACAAATCAACAATACTATCAAGGAGCCCAGGGATTTTTATCTACAGGAAACGCTGCTCAGGTGTATACTACTACGTTTGATACAGATTTAATATTTGGTAATTCAAATCCAGCAAATGCTAATTATGCTTTAAACAATTTTAAAGTATATACAAGTGCAACAGGACTTCCTCAAACATATATAGAATATTTATTAGCTTATACTGTTGTAAATAATGTTGTAGACATTGCAGCTACTTTGCCAGTTGGAACTTTTGTTGTTGTTCAATTAAAAGTATTAACTGGAGGCAAATATGGCCAAACAGAAGCTGAAAAAGCTTATGGAGATACTGTAGAAAACAATTATGGTAGTTATGAATATATAAAACTAACAGATGCTATAGACAACTTTATGGTTGGTTATGTAGGCGATGGTAAGTTAATACAAAACGCTAAAAAATCTGACGTATTATTTTTTGCAAAAAGAAGTTTGCAGGAATTTAGTTATGATACTTTAAAAAGTATACATTCTCAAGAATTAAACATACCAGCAAGCTTGAGTGTTATACTGCCTCAAGACTATGTAAACTATGTAAGAGTATCTTTTATAGATCAGCTAGGTGTAAAAAGAATTATATACCCAGCAAACAACTTAACTATAGCTCCCTTTGGAACACCTATTCAAGATCAAGCAGGTGTACCAACACAAGATAACTTTGGAGAAAACATTGAAGGAACTTCACTTACTGTTGAAAGATGGAAAAAAGCTAATGACAATTTAATAAACGGTCAGCTAATTAACAATATAGATGAAGCTGTTGATTTTCAAAATGCTTATGGGTTTGAAGGTAGCTGGAACTGGGGTAGGCAATACGGACTTGATCCTCAAACATCGCAAATGAACGGATGGTTTAACATGGATGAACGAGAAGGTAAAATGTCTTTTTCTAGCAATTTAGCCGGAAAGCTTATTGTGTTGGAGTACATCTCTGACGGCTTAGCTTATGATTCAGATACTAAAGTACCTAAGTTAGCAGAAGATGCTTTATACGCTTCTATATTACATTCTATAATATCAACAAGATCTGGCCAACAAGAATATTTGGTGCAAAGACTCCAAAAAGATAGAAGAGCTAAATTAAGAAATGCAAAAATAAGATTATCAAATATTAAACTTGACGAAATAGTTCAAGTTATGAGAGGCAAATCTAAATGGATTAAACACTAAAATTTAATGGCACAAGCAAGAAATACTTTTATAAAAAGTAAATTAAATAAAGATTTAGACGCTAGACTAATGCCTCAGGGTGAGTATAGAGATGCTGTAAACGTTCAGGTAAGTAAATCTGAAGGTGAATCTGTTGGTTCTTTAGAAAACGTTTTAGGTAATTTTCCTATTCTTGATATAGATGCAAAATTAGAATCAGGGCTGGAATGCATAGGAAAACAAGTTGACGAATCTAATGGATTTGTTTATTTGTTTTTAACTAACAATTTTCAATCACTTATTTATGAAGAAAATGCTAAAAACTATATAATACAATTTGACACAAATAATACAACAGAAGGAAATGATGCAACAAAGATATTAGTACAAGGAGCATTTTTAAATTTTTCAACGGATTATAGAATATATGCATCAAACATATTAGAAGATTTTTTATTTTGGACAGATAATTATAATCAACCTAGGAAAATAAATATAAAGTTTGCTGAAGATAGTCCGATTTTTTATCTCAACGAAGATCAAATAAGCGTAGCTAAGTATAATCCATATCAAAGCATAGAACTTTGGCAAGCTAGTACTTTAGGCTCTGCTGCTACAGTGCCTTATGAAACGACCATGAAAGATGTTACTAGTAAGTTTCTTCCAAATGGAGGCGAGGGAACAACTAAAGCTGCAAGTGCCGCAGGCGTAACTCAAGTAGCAGTGCTTGGAGTAGTTGGTCAAATAGCAGCATTTCCAGGAGGAGGCGTTCCTGGCGGCTCAGCTACAATAAGCGGAGCAAGTTATGGAGGAGCAACTATAGGCGTGGTTAATGTTAGTACTAACGCTATTGATATAATAGACGGAGCTACAATTAGCGGTGTTGTTTACATACCTGTAAACCCCGGCGGAGTGCCAGAATGGAGCATCAGAATAGCAGGTGGAACTTTCCCGGCTTTAGCTGAAGATCAACAAATAGTTTTTAATTTAAATCCTTATTATAATGAAAATTTTGCAGGTGATCCAGCGTACTTAGAGGATAAATTTGTTAGATTTAGCTATAGATATAGATTTGATGATAACGAATACTCTATAATGGCGCCTTTTACGCAACCAGCATTTATACCCAAACAAGATGGATATTTTGCTTATAATAAAGATACAGAAGTTGGATTGCAATTAGAAGATAATCAAACGGCGGCCTATAGAAGTACTATCGTTTCTTTTATGGAAAACAAAGTTGACGACATAACTTTACGTATACCTTTGCCGTACTCTAAGGCGAATATTGCTAAAGAATTAAATATACAAGAATTAGAAATACTTTATAAAGAGTCTGACGGCTTAGCTATAAAAGTTATAGATACAATACCAATAGCTAAATTAACAGAAGGTACAAGCACCGATGTAATATTTGACTATAATTATATATCTAAAAAGCCTATAAAAACATTACCTAGTGATGTAATTACCAGAGTTTATGATAGAGTACCAGTACGTGCTTTTTCGCAAGAAATAGCTAGCAATAGAATTGTATATGGCAATTTTCAAAACAAACACACCCCGCCAGCTTCATTAGATTACAATGTAGGCGTTAGCAGAAAAAGTGCTTTTAATTTACAAGACGGAAGTTTTAAAGTAACTACTGCAAATACTTATGCTGCTAATACAACCATAGATATAAACACGCCTTCAGGCACAATTAACGTAGGAAGTTTTGTTTCTGGAGGAGTAGGAGTGCAGGCTTTAACTCAAATAACAGAAACTACAGGAACACCTGCTACTGAAGTTAAGTTAAATAAAGCTATAACCGTAAGCGCTAATGAATTATTGACTGTAACAGCATTTAGCAGTGACACAGAAGCTGTATCAATAGTGGAATATCCAAACAGCACAGTAAAACAAAATAGAACATATCAAGTAGGAGTTGTACTTTCAGATAGATACGGCAGAACTTCTACTGTAATTCTTTCGAATAATGAAAATTTAGTAACTGCGGATAGTAATGTATTTCAAGGAGACACAATATATTCTCCTTATTTACCAAAAAATATTGAACAAAATCCTTTTCCTGGAAATTCTTTAAAAGTATTATTTAATTCAGTAATATCTTCGCCCTCAAACATAAGCCTTGGTACTCCGGGCATATACAATGGGGATTCCGATTTTTCTGGATATAACCCTTTAGGCTGGTATTCATATAAAATAGTTGTAAAGCAAACAGAACAAGAGTATTATAATGTTTATTTACCAGGCATAATGGCTGCTTATCCACAAAATGTTAATTTAGAAATAAATAAAACATCCCATACTGTCTTAATAAATGATAATATAAATAAAGTACCTAGAGATTTATCTGAAGTAGGCCCTGATCAAAGACAGTTTAGAAGCTCTGTTCAATTGTTTGGTAGAGTACAAAACACCAATTTAACGGTTCCAACAGCGCTTGTAGGATCCAATTTATTAGATCCTGCTTTAATGAATGATCAGTATTTTACAGGCAGACAGTCACATACTGTTTCTACTATATCAACTCTTCAAGATTTATTTGATTATAACCCTAATGAAAGACCAAGTCCTAATTATTTTCCTCAGTTTTATTTGCTAGATTCTAATCCGTTAATCGCTAGAATAAGTACTGATAATAAAATAGGGCAAATATCTACATTAAACTATTCACCAGGAGAAGCGCAAATATTTTTAGCTGATTTAAATAAACAATACGATGCAGGAGCTGATATACCCTTAAAAAATATTTCAGGAAACATAGCAGCAAATGCAATAGTTACAGGAATAGGCATACCGGAGGAAACCCATGTTACTTTATTTACAGACCAAGTTGGTGCTACTCAGCCATTTGTTAGGTTAAACAACAGTGTTGTTTTGTCACAAAATGATGTTTTATATTTTGCACCCGGATTACAGTTATCAAACGGTGATCGTGAATTAAAAACTCCAGGGATACAATATTTATCTGTATATGAAACAGAACCCGTAAACAGTCTTTTAGATATATTTTGGGAAACAGCAAGCACAGGCGTAATAAGCGAGTTAAACAATTTAATTTTGAACTCCAGTGATGCTGCCGGCGGAATAGGGCTATTTGTATCTGAGTGGAAAGAAACAATAGCTATAACTGAAAGTATATTTAATGCACCCGTATTTTTAGTTGATGCTTTTGGAACAAATATACCTATATATGTAGCCAACGGAAATCCAGCTCTTGCAACAGCCGGCGTATCTCTTATAACTCTTGGAACAGTACTTAATTTAAACAATATTGATGTTCAAAATACTAATCCTTATTTTGAGTTAACATACAGTACGGGAGCGGGTAGTTTTGAAATAAAACCAACTGCTAATTATCTTGCTGACATATATTTTAGTACAGATGAAACGGTAAGAATATTTAATTTTCAAATATTAGCTACAACAACTGATGTAGATGGATTACAAATTAATAGTACTTTTCAAATTGGTCCTTTAGGCCCTGCAAACATAGCACCTGTAACAACTCAACTTAAAGTAAGAGGTGCGGTTGTAAGTTCTTTACCTACAACAATTAAGGCTAATAGATTAATTAGTTCGCCTCTTGTTGAAATATTTGCTCACAATGGAGCAAGTGTTTTAGTTAATAGAATAAAAGATTTTACTATTTCTTTATTTAGTTTAACAGATTTGAGTGCTCCTGGTGGTAGTCAGAATGCTTTAGATTCTGGGTTTTTTCAATTAGTGCAATCTACAGACACGGCTACTAATACAGAAAAAGCAGTATTATCAATATTACCAAATTCCAGCCTGCCAGCAGGTAGATTTGAGTTTGTTATAATAGCTCAAGACGCGGGAGGATCAGGAGTACAACAAAGTTATACTTCTATAATAGATTTGTCTATAACACCTGAAAGTGTTGTAACTGGTGAATTAACATGCGCAGTAGAGGGGGGAATTGGAACAATTGCTTATCCTTTTGTGCTAATTGAAATTACAGAACAATTATTGTTAAACGGATTTTATTTATTTCCTACTCAAAGCTTAAGTAATTTAGCAAATTCAGGAACTATTGTGACAATAGATAATACAAATGCAGTAACTTCTACAGGAGGCGTTTGTTCTTTTGATCCAGACATACCTTTTAAGGCATCAACCAAAAATGGAGTATATGATTTGTATGCTGGTATTGGCAGTACTCATCCCTGTACTGAATGTGGAGGAGCGTTTTCAACACCTATAGAAACCGCTGTAGATTTTTCAGGTTATACTTTTGAAATTACCTGATGGAAATATATAATAAAATAAGTAATAATAATTTATGGGCGCAGTAATTGAAGTAAAATATTTTAACTCTTTTGTTTTAAAGAAGACTGGTATTCCTGGAAATGATATAATATGGAATGGATCACAAGGTATACCTGATAACGTAGCCGGTGGATTTCCTGTTGTTGTTTTAACTCCAGCGGAGTTGAATGACAATGATTGGCTTATTGAAGAAGCTAGAATAAGAGGAGGTTATAATAACACGTCTACTGATTATGGAGTCAAAGCTTATTTAGTTGAAGAAGAACCCAATGCAGTAACAAGATTTAATACATTGATATATTCTGGAATATTTAATTCTAGAACAGGCATTAACAATACAAATGTGTTTTCTACAGCAGACGACATAACTAAAAGTGCTGATCCAGCTAATGGCTCAATACAAAAGTTGTATGCAGAAGACACTAACTTAGTTATATTTCAAGAAAGAAAAGTTAGCAGGGCATTAGTAGATAAAGATGCTATATACGCAGCAGAAGGCGGGGGCACTGTTACTGCAAGTAATTTAACTATAGGGGTAATTCAACCTTATGCTGGAAAATATGGTATAAGTAAAAACCCAGAAAGTTTTGCTACTTATGGATATCATAAATATTTTGCTGATAAAGAAAACAATGCTATTTTAAGACTTAGCAGATCAGGTATAGATGAAATATCTGCTATTGGCATGAAAGATTTTTTTAGAGATAATCTAAATAATTTAAACACAAATGCGGGTGTAGGATCTGTATTAGGAGCTTACGATATATATAACAATCAATATGTTACCTCTCTTCAACAATATAGTGGGCCTTTAGTAATACCTACAGCATTTAACACTTTGTCATTTGATGAATCTATACGAGGATGGACAAGTAGATATTCTTACGCTCCACAAGTAATGTTTAGCTTAGGTGCAAACTTTTATTCTGTGCAAGATAATCCTAGTGGTGCTTTAACATTATGGAAGCATTACGATTCTAGAGCATCTAGAGGCAATTTTTATGGAGTAGATACTGGTTCAAACGTAACGTTTATATTAAATGTTGAACCGGTTAGATCAAAAACATTTAAAACTATAGGCTATGAAGGAAGCAATGGTTGGCGATTATTATCTCTTCAATCAGATAATACTGGTAAAACCTTAAATCCTTCTACATCAGCTTTAGAATTATACTTTGATCAATCAAGTGGCATATTAAGCTATTATGATGGTGAATATGTATTTAATCCTGCCAACGGGGCTGCAGTAGCAAGAGCTAATTATCAAGCCACATTAGGAACCACAAGTCCGGCTTTGCCTAGATACTATGCTGGATTTAATAGAAAAGAAAATAAATATGTATCTAATTTAGTCAATTCTAGCGCGCCCATGCCAGGCGAAATAGTTTTTGGTCAAAATGTGTCTGGTATAAAAGGCTATTTTGTTACAGGCACTATAGCAACAGATGAAACAACAGATCTGGGTGGAGAAAAACAATTGTTTTCAATAGAAAGCGCTTATACAATGAACAACGGATATTAAAAATATAAAAATATGATTCCAGGAATATTAGGGGGAGGATTGGCAATAGCTGGCGGACTGTTTAGCGCAGGTGCTGCTAAGAAAAAAGCCGCAGCTGCAGCGGCAGAAAGAAGAAGACTTTCAAATAAATTAGATACCTTAGAAAAAAACAGACAAGAGATAATAAATCCTTATGAAGGCGTAGTAGATTTAAGCAGTATGATTAGCAATCCTTTTGCTAATTTATCAGTAGCTACAGGTGCTGCTGAAATGAAAATTGAGGAAGCTGATATATCTTTAGCAAACACTTTAGATGCTATACGTCAAACAGGAGGCGGAGCAGGGGGCGCTACAGCGCTAGCCCAAGCAGCGTTACAATCTAAAAAAGGTGTTGCAGCTAGTATAGAAAGTCAAGAAAAAACTAATGAAGATAAAAGAGCACAAGGCGAACAAGCTTTACAACAACAAAAAATGGCTGAAGCACAAAGATTGCAACAAGCAGATGTAGCTGGGGAACAGTTTATGTTTTCTACAAGAGAAGGCAGAGAATTACAACAATTAGATCGAACAGCGGCTCAATTAGGGATGGCTATGCAAGCAGAAGCAACAGCAAATAAAGATCAAGCAGGCGCTATAGGCGGGATGTTTGGCACATTAGGTAAAATAGCATCAACACCTGGTTTATTTAAATAAAAAAAATGGAAAACAACAATATACTTCAAAACTTATTTTTAAAGCAATTTAATGAAAGCAACGCTATTGCTTACAATCAAGCTTTTGTTGCTAGTACCAGTGACTATAGCTTTCAGCTATTAGACAATGCTTATAGATTAGCAGGTAAATACTATGCTAAATTA
>Ga0308008_1000285_pt1 | contig 22238 bp, 25 predicted proteins | sample Neamet125_FD_203140 | JGI IMG/M metagenome (GOLD analysis project Ga0308008, IMG submission 203140) | Marine microbial communities from water near the shore, Antarctic Ocean - #125 | ecosystem: Environmental > Aquatic > Marine > Unclassified | place: Southern Ocean | collected 2014-07-24
CCGGCTTGTGCCTCTTACCCATTTCCAAACTCCTTCATGATCCAAAATAACAGAGATTTTGGACCACTCAGAAGGGGGCAGATCACCGACCGATGATCCGAAATTCCGCGATATTCTGAGGCATCATACTCTCCTTAGGTGAAGTGAAATGCTGAAACCGCCCAGTTGATAAACGCTATTCGCGCTCCTGCTCGGGATGTCGGAAATGGTATTTCGCGATGTTCTCGGGCGTCGCGTAAAGCTGGTACGCTCGCGTCCAGTCGTGACTAATCTCGCGCTGCGCGGTTTGGAGCGGCACCTGATGGGTGCAGACCAACCGCCACAGAACATAGGCGAGGACGTTCTTGTCGCCGGCGTTGGCCTGGCCCTGCCGCGGCTGAAGCCAGAGGTCGTGCATATCGAGCGGCGCGCCTCCAATCGAAATCGGGATCAGATGGTCCAGCTCATAATTGGCCATGCGCTCGCCGGGATGTTGCGCATCCATCATGCGGCGTTTCAACGGGCCGGTGATTGAATAGGCGGGTCGCGCCGACCGGGCGTAGCCCGGGCGGCAGATCGTCTCGTCGATGTTGGCCTGGGTGATGGCGGGGTCGACCGCGCCCGGTGTTTCGGGCGGTGGAAGAAGCGCGGCCAGGTTAGCAGGGATCAGGGGAGAGTGGATCACCTTGGAAATGCCGGCGACGGCATCGCACACGGACCCATCGTTCGTGGCAGTACAGCCGAGCGCGTTGGAACCGGCAGCGCCGTGGTCGAGGGAGGGGCGGTGCCAAAGGACAACCGCAGCGAGTATCGCAGCGCCCCCCAGAATCGCGCGCACTCTCACCGGAAGATCACTGTTCTGCGCGGCAGAAAGCGCGGCCCCTTTTCGGGTGGTACGAACTCGTCCGAATTTAGGGATCGGGCCGGCATAACGTCATTATTGCGATATCAGACAAAAATGACAGCCCTATTTTATGGAGATGGTAGCCGCCTGACGCGCGAGCGACCTCATTGACGAGGAGCAGACCGAAAAACCGGATCAGCAAGCGCGACGACGGCTATTTGAACGCACCAGAAAACGCATGCGCCCTTTGGGTGCATCGCGAAGCGAAGCGTAGCGTCCGACCGTTGTGCTGGGTGTGTCGCTGTTGAGGTAGTGGTCCAGTTGGGCAATACGCCAACACGCCGTCAGGCGTCAAAGCGTTGGCCGTCTAGGCCAACTCCATTTCCTCGTAGAAGATATAAATTTAATAGCGGTTGATCATTTTTTTGAGACTCTTGTCTCTCAACTGCTGTTGCGAGGCTGAGCATGATGCGGCGCAGACCGGCGTCCTCAAAATCCTCGGTCGCGACCTGCCGCGGCGACCGCCAGAGCCGCATAGCAGCGATAACCTCGATCCGATCGGCCTCGCCTTGAACGACATCGTCGGGAAGCGGTACGGGCCGCATCTTGCGGGGCAGAAACCTGACGAGGCAGTTGGGGAAGCGCATCCGATAGACATTCGATGTCTGCTCGTTCTTGGCCTTCGGCCGATCCTCGGTCGGCTCGATCGGGACACATCTGCGCTGCTTATCCAACAAGCCGACCGCGGCGAGGTTCTTGAGGGCACGGTGGACGGTTGCGCGCGATCGCCCGCTTTTCTGCTCGATCCACTCCCACGTGGGAAATACCTTGCCGGCACAGGTCCGGGCCAGTTCGAGCAGCACCTTGAGGATCTTCAGCGCTCCTGGGGTTAGCAACATGATGCGTCGCTCGTCCGCGGTGAGGGCGCGTCCCTCTGCTTTCGCGCTTCGACGGATTGCGTTCTTCTGGTCCTCAAGCTCTGCGGCGCGTGCGTAGATCCGATCGGTCTCGCCTTTTGCGTAGCTGTAGAAGAAATCATCCTCGAACGTGCCAGCGAGCAGGCTGTTGGGATGCACCTTTGCGCGCGTGGGATTGGGCCCGCCTGATCGCGCGCGGCTCTGGGTTGTCGTGATGCGCTCAAGCGCCATGAAGCTCGCGCGTGCGACTGATACGGCTTGCATCTTCCATCCCCTTTTGGGGCTGGGACCGGGCAAAAAGATACCTTGGCGCAAAGCGCGCATCCTTGAACCAAAGCTCGGAAGTCGCTATGTGAGGGTCGGTAGATTGACCCGTGGAAGCCCTGCAAGGCTCTCACATTTAGACTTCTGGGATGCCCGGCCTTTGCGCCGGGCTTTCCTTTATGTGGTCACAGCCCGCACCCTGTCTCGCCAGTCGCGTCGTGCAACCAGTCCACGTTTGATTGTGACGAAAGCGGCGGCTTTGCGAAACAGCTAGAGTTCGTGCTTTCGCCGACCGAGACTGGAAAAAGTTCGTGCTTTCGACGACCGTTGTTGTGCGGGTTCGTGCTTTTGACGACCGAGATTCGTGCTTTCGCCGACCCAAGTTCGTGCTTTCAGCGACCGACAGAAACCGAACGGCATCCGATTCGCCGCGGGTGAAGTGTCAATCGGCGTCCAAAAAGGGCTCTGACTCAATTTTGATGCAGTTATGAGGTCTGCTGGCGTTAGCTCCAGATGGGATCATCGTCATGCACAAGGCGCTTCACCCCTCGTCTCTCATACCTGCTGGGTTTGCGATGGTCGCGGCGTCCAGCGATGGCGACCGAACGACCGTTACGGTTCGCAGCATTTCGAAATCGAGCTGTTGCCCCACGTGCGGAACTGACAGTAACCGGATTCATAGCCGCTATCAGCGTCGTATCGCCGACCTGCCACTGGCTGGGAGATCAGTTCGCCTGATCGCCGAAGTTTGCCGTTTCCGATGTGCAGCGACCCAGTGTGGGCAACAGATCTTTACTGAGCAGTTCCCCACTGGGGTATTGGCGCCTTGGGCGCGGCGTACCGGGCGTCTCGACGTCCTCGTACATCATCTCGGGCTGGCGCTTGGCGGCCGGCCTGCCGCAAGCCTGGCCAAGCGACTGATGCTCCCGGTCAGCAACGACACGTTGCTAAGAGTGGTACGTCGGCGCGGATGCCCGGTAAGGCCAGCGCCGACGGTCATAGGTATCGATGACTGGGCGTGGCGGCGCAATCATAGATACGGCACGATCATCTGCGATCTGGAGCGGCGAAAGCCGATCAGCCTGCTCCCGGATCGTGAACCGGCAACGGCTCAGGCATGGCTTACCACCCAGCCACAGATCACGGTCGTCGCCCGGGACCGCGGTGGGGCGTATGCGCGGGCTGCCGCAAAGGCTTTGCCGCACGCAGTCCAGGTCGCGGACCGCTGGCACCTGATGGAAAACGCGAGCCATGCATTTCTTGAAGCGGTCCGTCGGTCGATGCGCCAAATCCGCCAATCCGTCGGCGCCATGACCATAAACCCCGCCCTGCTGACAGCGGCGGAGCACCTGCAATACGAGGGATATCTTCACCGTGAGGAGACAAATGCTTCCGTCCTGACGATTGCCAAGGACGGAGCATCTATCAAGGAGATCGTGCGCCGCACCGGACACAGTCGTGGCCTGGTCCGCCGAATTTTGCGTGGCGAACGTAGCGATGTGTTCAGGGTTCGGGAGAGCTCATTGGAAACCTATCTGCCGTGGTTGGATCGAGAGTGGGCAGCGGGATCTCACAATGGTGCTGACCTCTGGCGACGCCTGAGATCACAAGGATTTCGTGGGTCGCTACGGGTCGTAACCGAATGGGCTAGCCGGCGACGACAGGCTGAGCGGGTCGATACGGAGTCCCTCCACCGCGTGCCGTCGGCAAGAACCATCGCCAGGTTGATGACGACCGGACGCGATACCCTGTCCAGGGCAGAAACTGTGACGGTTGCTGCGGTAGAGGCCGGCGTACCGACGCTCGTTGAGGCGCGTACCGTCGTCGAGGGGTTCCACGAGATGATCCGGCGCAAAACAGAGGAAGATCTTGTTCCCTGGATCGAACGTGGCCGAGGCAGCCTGGTAGCGTCTTTCGCCAATGGAATTGCACGCGACGTCGCCGCGGTTCGAGCCGCCATCGTCACCTCTTGGTCAAACGGGCAGACCGAAGGGCAGATCACTAAGCTCAAGTTGGTCAAACGCCAGATGTACGGACGCGGTAAACTGGACCTACTTGAAGCGCGATTGGTCGGCCCCGCATGGCTCTGAGATCATCAAATGTGCGTCAGAGCCCTTTTTCCACGCCGATCCACAGAGAAGGCCGCGACGTCGGGAAAGCGGTTCAAACATCACGTCCGGTCCTTCTGGATCGAGCAGTTCGGTGTCGGCCAGCCATTCTCCTGCGGCGGTGAGCTCAGGAACCTCATAATCGCGCAGTGAGCGTCCCGGTGTCTGCAACGCTGCGATGGTCGCGATCAACGAGCCAGTTTCGGCCATCTTGCGTGCTACCACCTCGGGCGCAGTGCCGAGGTGCTCTGCCAGAAGCCCGTCACGAATACCCGCGATCACTCGCTCGACTCCCGCTTCTGGCATATTGGCCGCGTCGATCGTGACGTCGCACTCGCTATCGAGGCGTAGTGACCGGTTGTTAAAGTTCGATGATCCCACCCTCAGCACCACCTCATCGATAATCGTGACCTTGGCATGGACGTAGATCGGCACCCCATTGGCGGTGAACGGGTGATACAGCCGTAGGCGCCCATACCGGTCGCGCTTTTGCAGCTCTGCCACGAGTCTGGCACGTGCCGTGTCCATTGCGATTGGCTCGAGCCAACCGTTCGCGGTCGTCGGATTGACGATAACGATTTCCGGGCCATCGACCTCGTCGAGACGCATCGCGATCGCTTCGGCGAAGCGACGGGAGGCGAAATACTGGCTTTCGGCATAGATCAGCCGCCGCGCACGGGCGATGAGCGTGACATAGAGCGCCTCGATCTCGTGAACGGACTCCTGGTCGTCCATCTTCGGCAGCGTCCGCGAGATGCCGACGGGCACGTCAACGAAATCAGCCTGGAGCCCGTCAGGCCAACAATCCACTCCATCAGACACCGCCGCGATCGGGCGTCCGCCGGCGGCGTGCCATCGCTCTCGACAAGCGTCGCCGAGAGCGGTCGCGACCGGCCCTTCAAGCGCCATCGCCGCATCATGCCAAGGTCCGTGCGGCTTGCCGTCCGGACGGATGCGGCGCGGCTCCTCGTCTCGATGGTCGCGCGTATCCCAACGTTCGCGGGTCATGTCGATGCCGCCGCAGAAAGCCATGCAGTCGTCGATCACCACGATCTTCTGATGATGCGACCCGGCGAGCGGGTGGTGGCTGTCGAGCTTGAGATGGATCTGCGGATCGCGCATCCACCGCAGGATCGTGAGCAGGGTGCGGCCATGCAATAGCGTCTTGAGCGCCCCGGTATCCCACCGGAGAATGTGGACTTCAAGCAACGGACTGCGCTTGACGAGCCAACTGATGAACGCGCCGACGGTTGGTGGACCCTCGTCCTGACCTTCCCCGGCAAAATGGATGCGGGCATCAAAGTCCCAGCCGACAAGTACGATACGCCGTTTCGCCTTGAGCATCGCCGATCGCGCGGCCCTGAAGTAATCATCGGCGTCGATGATGACCGTGGCACGGCTTGCCGTGGCGGTGCGCCAGAAGGGACGACGGACGGTCGTCCCGCTCATTGACGTCGCACCCTCAGCGTTCATTCCGACGCTTCCAGGTCACCACGCGCCACCCGTACAGGAGAACGAGCGTGACGATGATCGCTGTCGAAATGGGACCCAAGTAGCGGTCCACCGCTGTGTAGCGTTGGCCGAGCACATAGCCTGCGGTAGCGAGCATTGCCGTCCAGGCGGTCGTGCCGACTGTCGACCAGACGAGGAAGCGCGGCCAACGCATTCGCAGAAGGCCCGCCGGGATCGACACGACCGATCGTATCGTGGGAATAATGCGCCCGAGGCAGACGAAAAGGCTGCCATGACGACGAAACCAGCTTTTCGAGCGCTCGATCTCATTCCATTCCAGTGTAAGCCAGCGGCCGTGCCGATCTATCAACCGGTGCAATCGGTCTATACCGAGCATGCGAGCAATCGCATACCAACAGAGGTTGCCTGCCATGGCACCGGCCGCACCTGCGGCGATCACCCCAGGCAGCGACAATGCCCCGCGGGAGGCACGCAACCCGGCTAGCGGCATGATGACCTCGGACGGCAGCGGGGGAAACACCGTCTCGGCAAACATCAGTATTGCCACGCCGAAATAGCCAAACTGGTCAACAAGCTGTTGGATCCACTGCCCCAAGTTGGCTTTTCCTTATCTCTGTTGTGGCATAATGCGGCGAGCTCAACAGTTTGCACGCGCTGTGCGGCGTTCAAGAGCCGAGTAACTCAGCAGTAATTCGACTGGGTGGTCGTTTGATTAGCATTCCTATGATCCCTCAGTGCGCTGAACAGCTTCCTGCGCGTCCGCCGTTTGCTTCAGCGGGCGCGAAAAACGCAGGGTCAGAAAAGTTACGAGGCTGATAATGGCAGCTATGTCATATAGCCCGTAACCGACCGCAGCACCCACCGCGCCGGTTGCCCACAGGCTCGCCGCCGTCGCTGTTCCCGAAGTCCGTCCTCCCTGCTTCAGGATTGCCCCGCCACCGATGAAGCCGACACCGGTAATCAGACCTTCAAGGATGCGAGCCTGACCAAGCGACCCCCGACCGAGAACGGCTATGGCTATGAGCACAAAGCCACAGCTGGCGACGGCGACGAGTGGAAAGGTGCGAATGCCGGCGCTTCGTTCCTCTTTTTCACGATCCCAGCCAATCGGAAGAGCCAGAATATAGGCGATCAGGAGGTTGAAAAGGTGCCATAAGGCTTCTGAAAAGCTACCAGTAACCATGGTCAACAGTGATCACCTCTTGATTGATCGTGAAGGGGATGCAAACGGGCTAGCGATGCCCGCGGTCTGGTTTAGCTCTCGACAATCTCAGCTCGACCAGCCTTTCCCGATAGGCGTCAGCCATTTTGCGATGAGCATCGACCACTTCTGGTTTGGTGGCGTTCTCGGCAAGCTCAACCTCAACCTGCGCTCGGTGCTCAAAATATAGAATTTCGTCATCCGACATAGAAAAGTCCTTGAGTGGATCATCAAAAATTAGCGCGACCGGTACCTTGGCCCTCTCTCGACTACGCAATTTGACGTTTTGGGACTTGCCGAGCCTGACTGGGCGTCAAGTGGATCAGATCCTTGAGAAGCCTCACCGAGATCGACCGGCTCTTCAAGCCGGGCACCGGGGGTGCGGCACGGTACGTGATCATAGACGGGAGTGCTGACGACAGGCTTTTGCGAAAACGGGAACGTGCACGCCGCGAGCGCGCTGGCTAACACGACGAGCATGAAACAGTTCACAATACGCATGACTCGTTGCCTCCTTTTTGATCAAACCTCGATCATACGCCCGTCTGAAACGATGGTAGCGTGCCGAAGCCAGAGTCCCTAATGACCTTTTCAATACGCGGCTTCTGCCTCATTCTGGAGCGATGCCGTTTGTGGCACGAGTAGGATGCGAGAAAAGGACGCTATCTGGACGGCCGACCTCTTCCAAGGAAGCGTCTGCATCCAGTTCCATCAGCGGTTTGATATGACCATCGCGAATGTCGTAAATCCAGCCATGCAACCAAAGTGGTTGACCGTCTTTCCATGCGCTTGCGACTATATCGGTTCTTGCCAAGTTGATCAGCTGGTCCCTGACGTTCATTTCGACGAGTCTGTTAAGCTTGGCATCTTCACTATCCAAGGCCGCGAGCTCGTCTGCGTGATCGAGCACAACGCTACTCGCATGTTCGAGCCACTGCCCGAGTTGACCGGTAGCTCCTCCTGCGAATGCCCCCTTGATGCCACCACACCCATAATGACCGCACACAATGATGTGCGGAACCTTGAGCACCTGGACTGCATATTGCAGCGCCGCCATTAGGTTGAGATCGCTCGAATTAACAAGGTTGGCGACGTTGCGGTGAATGAACATCCCTCCGGGAGGAGTCATGGTCATCTGTTCGGGGCTGACCCGGCTGTCCGAGCAACCGATCCACAGGAACGCTGGCTTCTGGCCATCGGATTGTCGCGTGAAGAAGTCCGCGCGCTCGTCGATAAGTTCCTGCGACCAGGCCCGGTTGGCGAGAAGAAGCTGTCGATATTCTCTCATGCGAATCTTACTCCAACTACGGGGGCGTTGATCAAAGGAGATGTCCGTTCGGCAAGATCGCCACGAACGACTACATCTATCGACTTGAATTGAGCGGCTTTGATAAATGAGTTAATAATCTCGACGTTATCTAGATCAACGTAGCTCGTTGCGGAAATATCAATCAACAGCCTGCTATTTTCGGGAACGCGGTTCAATTGCTTTTGAAGTTCATATTTGTGGATAAAATACAGGTTGCGCCGAGCACGGATGAGGCAATCATTGCCCTCGCATGCAAACGTCACAGCAGTTCGAAAATTACGCGCTATGACGAACACGAACCCAATCACAAGGCCGATCAGGACGCCTTCGAGCAGGTTGGTGAACATGATCGCGATCACGGTTACTACGAACGGGATGAACTGGGTCCAGCCTTGTCGGTAGCGGTCTAGGAAAAGCTGGGGCGTGCAGAGCTTGTAGCCGGTAGCGATCAGCACCGCCGCGAGTGCCGCTAGCGGGATGAGGTTGAGCACCATGGGGATCAGCGCGACCGACAACAGCAGCCATAGCCCATGCAACATCGTCGACGCCTTGCTCTGCGCGCCCGCATCGACGTTGGCCGAGGAACGCACGATCACCGAGGTGACCGGCAGCCCTCCCAGCAGCCCCGACACGATGTTGCCGCCACCCTGGGCCATCAGTTCCCAGTTCTTGTCAGTGGTGCGTCGTTGCGGGTCGAGCTCGTCGATGGCTTTGATGCTGAGCATCGACTCCAGGCTAGCGACGATGGCAATTGTGGCTGCTGCGATCCAGACGGCACTGCTCCCGATACCCGAAAAATCGGGAAGAGAGAAAAGCTGAGCAAATTCGGCCGTGCTTTTGGAGACTGGCACCTGAACAAGATGCTCCGTGCCAATCTTCCAGGAAGGTAGAAACACCCCCAGCAGCGCATTGCCGATGACGCCGATCAGGACCGCCACCAAGGGGCCTGGCAAAAAACGGAGAGGCCCTTGCTTGGGTTTCGCGCTGTTCCACCAGAACAGGAAAGCGAGGCCCGCAAGGCTGATGATCAGCGCCCCCGGCTCAAATTTGCGCCTGAGAAACACGAACAGGTTGGTAAACGTGTTCCCGTTGTAAGAGGCGAACTCAAAGCTACCCTCAGCCTCGACCTCATAGCCGATCGCGAACGGAATCTGCTTGAGAACAAGAATGAGTCCGATCGATGCCAACATCCCCGTGATCACTGAGGACGGGATAAATTCGCTCAGGATCCCTGCGCGAGCCGTAGAAAATGCCAGCTGCAACGCGCCCGCCAAAACCACTACCGACAAAAAGATCGGATAGCTCGGTAAAGAATTGATGGTGTCGAGCACGATAACCGTAAGGCCCGCGGCAGGACCGCTGACGGACAACGGAGACCGGGACAGGCCGCCGACTACGAGGCCGCCCACGATACCTGCTATCAGGCCAGAAAACAGGGGTGCTCCCGAAGCGAGGGCGACGCCCAGACAGAGCGGGAGCGCGACGAGCGCGACGACGATGGATGCGGGCACATCTGTCCGCAAGGACGCAAGAGGATGTCTCGAAGAGGACACAAGGGTACTCCGTAACTGCATGCAGGATTTGGCGAGCGGCGAGCAAAGCAGGGTTGCCGCTTATCTTGAGTCGAAAGCGGATCGCCCCGACGTCCAAAATCGGGTGAAATCGCGTCGCGAAGTCACCCTTAACAGCGACCATGCCGGCACTCAGCGCGACACAGTCGGCCGTAGCCGAGGCTTACAGTTTTGGCGGTCTCAACGTTGGCGCGGCGGTCACGCCTTCGCTGATCCGCTGCCCGATCGCCGAATAAGCGTCCTCGGGCTTTATCTGCGAGATGATCGCCTTGGCAGGCACGATCAGGTGATCGCCGTGGCATTCACTATGAGCATGTGGCAGCCATGGGCTAACACCAACAGGCCTTTGATCCCTTGTTGGCTCGCTCACGCTCGCCATCGAAAGGACGAGGCCAGGCGTGGCGACGCGACGGGTACTCGATCCTTCGTCACTTACGTGGAAAACTGAACCCAGTCCCAGGAGCGAGGCCAGCATCAAGCCGATCAGGAAAGGAAGCAGGCGGCTCATCGAACGGTCGCGTAGCGATCTTGCACGTTCAACGCCAGTGCCCTTTCCTATCCTTCCCCAACATCAAGCCTACGAGGAGCAGATTTGGAAGTTCGCGAGAGCCGGGCGGAGGAATGGGAAGGCAGGGCCGCGAGCGGCCATGTCGACCAACGGGCGCTTGTCGCTACGCATGATGAAAGCCTCGGTGCGATGTTGGGACGGCAGCCCCGGCCGACTTGGCTCGCGTCGGGGATGTCGCGCCGTCGAGCGATTCTCAAACAGCGCCTTCGCCAACGGAGCGGATATTCGGGCACCAGCTGGTCGAATGCGGCTCCGGCTTGCGTGCATATGGTCGATCCCTGTCGGGTGGTCACGACCTCGCCGAGGACCTTGTGCAGGAAACGATGCTGAGGGCGTGGAAGGCACGTGCTTCATTTGAGCCGGGCAGCAATCTACAAGCCTGGACGCGCACGATTCTGCGCAACGTGTTTCTAAGCAGCCGCCGGCGCAGCCGGTTTGTGGGCGAATGGGACGATCGGATCGCCGATCGCAAACTGGTCTCGGCAGCAACGCAGCTGGAGCAGATCGAGTTAGCCGATGTGGCGCGGGCGCTAGATCTACTGCCAAAAGAACAGCGGGAGGCGGTCTTGCTGTCCGGCGTAGAGGGGCTGTCGATAGAAGACATCGCGGCCGTCACCGGGGTGGTGGCCGGCACCGTGAAGAGCAGGATCGGGCGAGGACGTGCGGCGCTGAAGAAGCTGCTGGCTCACGACAGCGCGCTCGGGTCGCGAAGAGCTGCTGCGCAGGCCAGGACGTCACCGCCGTCAGCCAGACCTGAATTCATCGCGTCGCAGCGGTCGGCCGCAGCCCGAGTCCAACGGCGACAAAATCTGCACGCCAGGCGCGCTCTGGGCATGACTCTGATCGGCTAAGTCTCTGCATGACGCCGATGGCTGTTCCAAGCCGCAGTGGCAATTAGCGTCCGCGGGCAAAGCGTCCGACGAGCTTTGGCAGAATGCGGGGGGCGGCGAGTAGGCCGAGGAAGCCGATTGCCCAGACGACGATGATCAGCGGCTTCAGGACTGCTTTCAGGACGATGGCGGCTTGGCCAAGAAAGCCGCCGGCGTTGATGCTCTGCGCCACGCTGGCCGCCTCCTTGCCGACACCTGTCGCGATTCCCTTGCCGCTATCAAGCACGAGCCCGGCATTGGCCGCCATCCAGCCGAGGACCGGGTCAACAAGCGCGTAAGCCATCCAGGCGAGCAGCGACCAGATCGCCAGACCGCCGAGCACGAATATCGACGAGATTGACCTCGACACTCTCTCTTCGGGGTACTGGGCTGGCGGCCTCCCCGTTCGTCCCTCGTATGGAAAGCCGTGCTCGCCAGGATCAACCCTTGGCGGCGGCCATAGCGCCTGTGTCCACCCATGCCTGTCTCCGTCGCCGATGAGCTGGATCGAATGAATCCCGCCTCAATGCCCATATAGGTTTGCTTTTCGCCTGCCTCTACGCGGCCTCTTGCAATAATCGGTCATGCATGTCGGATCTCATGTGAGCGCCGGAACCCATCACCAAGCAAAGCCCGGGGGATCGCGGGGGCGGCGAGGTTGAAGGCTTGCCGAAGCTTCGAAGTAGAGGCCAAGTTCAGTGGCAAACTGCCTGCGCAAGACCCAGGCTGAGAGTACCAGCAGCTGCTTGAGGTGCCACTTCGGGCCGATTCGGCGCATTTCAGCAAAGCAGGCATCGGCCGCTTGAATCAGGTCAAGGGTGGCGACTTCGTCGCACGTCAACTGGTCCGAGTAGCGAATGTTCGACTTGTGGGGACAATCGCGCCACGCCGTGATCTGTTTGAAAAAGTCGTCGAGTGGAACCGCCAGCATGTCGCCTCCGAGAGGAGCCAGCCGCGCGTAAAGCTCGGGAAGCGTAGCCGACCTTTCCGCACGACGCATTTTCCAGAGTCGCAGAGCGACGAGGACGAGCTTGTCGGCTGCGCTCAGTCTGTCCAAGCCGCGGCGACCGCATATGGATACCCGGATCACCGCCCGCCTTTCGAGTGTTTCGTCGATAGCTCAAAGCCGCGCGCTCCCTTAGAAGATCCTGCTTACCTCATCGCCAAGGTTAAGAAGCTTGGCGACAATCCATCCCGGTTTAAAAAGGGCGTTATCGTCCGACCGAGGTATGAACGGGAAGCCTGACGCCAACGTGCAACGGCGATTACATACTTGTCATGCGCGGGGCCGGAATATGGAAGGCGCTTCGGATGGAATTCAGTAAGCGACGCTCCCTGCCGCACGAAGTGGTATTCACCGAGATGCGCAGTTTGTGCGGCCCGCCAAACGTGAGATTATCGATGCCGAGATGAGGCGGCGCTGCTATGAACTCGACTGTGATCCGAATACAATCCAAGCGCCTGATGCTCATCCTCTCTGCCGTCGCTCTGATAAGCCTTGGCATCGGCGTGACCGCATGGAAACTGACCGCCAGAAGCCAAGCTGAGACGGTAGGCGCGCCTTTGGCCGGTGCTGCGATCGGTGGCCCGTTCCGGCTGATCGATCAGGATGGGAGGCTGCTCAGCAGCGACAGCTTCAAGGGGCGGTACCGACTGATGTATTTCGGCTACACGTATTTTCTTGCGGTTCGGCCCTGGCTCCGCGACGTCAGCGTGACGATGGTGATGTTCTCGGGCGACGCGGGCTTGCGGGTGGTGTGCCATCGGGCTTGATTCATTTTCTAGTCGCGCAATGTTGTTGGCTCTACGCCTGGCCTTATGGCCGAACATCATCAGCAGCCGGTGACCGCGAACTCTTTCGATGGGTAACAACGATGTAATTGGCTTTGCAGTATGTCGTCATCATCGCAAGCCATAAGCAGCTCCAGCGGCGCAGACACCGCCCCGGTTGAAAGGAGCAGCACCCGTGCCCGCTTGACGCGGGTAGATGTAACAGCTTCGCTGGCAAGGCCCCGCGTATCCTTCTCCCCCGAGGTCTCGCGGAATGGCCAGTGATCGCGCCGACGGTCGGGTCCCTGCGCCCGTCGGCGCACCTTTCCACTTCATGGGTCAGGTCATTGTGGCGATCCTCAAACCGCATTACATCGTAACTCGTCCGTCGACGCGGCTGGCCCGGCTGCCGGGGACGGCGCTTGTGGATTTTCCTCGTCCCGTGCGTTTATGCTTCAGAAGGACGACTGACGAGCCCCACAGCATGGCGCACGTGGCTGCGATTCGCGAGAGTGCCATCGGAGACGCCGAATGGTAGGAATGTTGCGAGGCACCGCTTGCGCAAGCGGCGCACACCGACCGTACCGGATCGAGCGCAACGACGATGGAACGCAGCGGGCAACTTGCCGCGCTTGCGGCTGCGCATTGGTGCGGACTGGGGCCACGCGACGCTGGTATCTTTCGGGACTTCTCGGCCATGGGTGCGCGCAGGCAAGGCCGGATAGAGGGATCTGCATCACCTCCTGACCCTCTGTGGCCTGAGGGTGCAGTTGGAAACTCGGCCGCAACAGGACATACATATGCAGAAGATGCCAGGAGCGAGCGCTTCCGCGTCAGCGCGACGGGAACATCTAGAAGGAGACCTCGCGACTTGAACGCGTCACAGGGCATGTCATAACCGCAACTCGGCTCTCTTTAATCAAACTCCGGGTCGGCACTCAACGGAATCAAGATACGGGGCGTAAATGAAGACCCTTGCCGCCTATGCCTCCGCAGCTGCCCTTCTCCTCAACTTCGAGAGCGCCGCGCGGGCGGATACGTTGCGTGAGGCGTTAATGAAGGCCTACCGCACAAATCCGAGCCTAACAGGCGCCCGTTCAGGTCTCCGCGCAACCGATGAGGGCGTTTCGATCGCAAAGGCAGGCGCTCGGCCAACGCTTTCCGCGACCGCCGACTACCAGGAGTTCGTGGTCCGCTCAGCCAATAGCTTCTCCGCCCCACTGCGCGCCGCCAATGCTGCCGCCAATCTTTCTGTACCTCTGTACCAGGGGGGACGTGTCAAGAATGGGATTCGGGCGGCCGATGCGCGCGTTGACTCCGGACGCGCTAATCTCCGGGCGACGGAAGCGGATGTCTTCACCGCAATCGTATCGGTTTACATGGACGTCATCCGCGACGGCGCCATCGTCGAGCTAAATTATCGCAACGTAGCCTTATTGGAGACCAATCTACAGGCATCGCGCGACCGCTTCGAAGTCGGTGATCTTACTCGAACCGATGTAGCGCAGTCTGAGGCTCGGCTTGAGGTGGCGCGGGGACAACTTGAGATCGCGCAGTCCCAGCTAATCAGCAGCCTAGAGAATTACTTGAGGTTTGTCGGGGATCCGGCGCAGGATCTGGAACAGCCGGCCGAATTGCCCGGTCTTCCCACGAGCGCCGAGACGGCACTCGCGATCGCGGTCGACAACAATCCACTTCTCATCGCCGCAAAAGCCGATGCGGCAGCCGCCCGCTACGACATCGGAGTGGCGAGGGCGGCCCGTCTTCCCCGCCTCTCCGCCGTTGGATCTGGCAACTACAATAATTATCTCGGCACGCTTACCAGTACGTTCCCCGGGCGCGCCTTCTCGCAGACACAGCGAACCGCTACCCTCGGGCTGTCCGCGACCATTCCATTCTACCAAGGCGGCTTACCTGCTGCGCAAGTCCGGCGCGCACAAGCGCTTTCAAGTCAAACTCTCGAGCAGATCGTTCTTGTCGAACGGCGCGTGGTTGCGGAGACCCGCGCGGCGTTCGCGCGGCGGCGTGCCACGCTGGCGGTGATCAAGTCCTCGGAGGCGGCAGTCTCCGCCAACGAGTTCGCGCTGGAAGGGGTCCGTGCGGAGAACAGCGTCGGCACGCGCAACGTTCTGGACGTCCTCAATGCTCAGCAGGAGCTGCTAAACAGCCGTGTTCAACTCGTGACCGCCCAGCGTGACGCTTATGTCGCTGGGTTCGCGCTGTTGGCCGCCATGGGGCGGGCCGAGGCGCGCGATCTCGGGCTATTCGGAGGCGGGCTGTTCCAACCTCGCCTAGAGGATCGGGCACCTGCATCGTTCCGACGTGGCAACGTCTATGGCCCGACCGACGTCCCGAATTTGGGTGAGCGGTCTGATCTTGAGGAGCCGCCGATCGACCAAGAGACGCTTCAGCCTTCGTTGGCGGGAACGCCACAATGAGGGCGCGGTCACAGCTCTCGACATCGGGGAGGTGGGACCACGCCGTGGGCGACGGGTGCCCCCGCCATCTCCATGGCCGTACATTTCGTGCGACGGCAGAAACCCTGATGTCCGCCGATCAGGCTTTACGCAAGCCGGCTCCTCTCTCCAGAGGCTCCGAGACCGAATGCCGGCGCCGCGCCGAGCAACAAAAGCTCGCGAAAGCGATCGTCACTGCCACCGGTCGGTCGATGGGGAGCGTTGTGGCTGGCCCGCTGATCGCCTTGCTCCTCCTGTTTCTCGCGGGCGGGCGTGAACGCGAAACAGCCGGCAACGGGAACGCTGTTTCGGCCTATCAATCGCCTCTCCGCCGAAGGTCAGACAGGCTTATACAGCCCTCTGAAGTGTTCATGTTCCAGGGTGGCATTGCCCGTCTTATCCCGCAAGGGCCTGACCGCCGGTCACTCGTTTTGCTCGTGCACTGTGACAGCCCTCGGTGCGAGGGAATGGTCGACTCAGAGCTGATCATTCCAGGTGTCGCCTTTGTGCCCTCTCGCATTCGCCTGCCGGTCGCTGACGATCCCCGACATGCGGCGGGCGTCGAAGAGGCATCCGGCGCCTTGCCCAATCGGGTCATGCTGTCCTTCAAGTCTCTAGGCCGCTCCCATCTCGTTCAGACGAGACGGTCGTGAGAGGCAGGCTGAACAAGCTGTGGAAACGCATCGGACGCAATCTTGGCCCGATTTTAAACAGATTCGAGCCGCTATTGCGTAACAAGGCGGCTCGGACGACACGTATACACGAGCTCATTCTTGAGCGACGCCTCGGCTACTTTCGTCGGTTGATCTTCACACCGATACTTGTCGCAGCTGAGCTGCTACCCGTTCTTGGACCACCTGGCTGGGCTTCATCCAGCTCCTGCCGGCCAGGGCGGGCCATATGCCGCTGACCGGTTCACCAGCATTATCGGCGGCTTGTTGCCGATCGCGCTATGTGGCCTCACCTCATTATAGTCTCTACGCCAAGTCTCGCATTTCCCGACCGCGTCGTCGAGGCTCATGAACCAGTGCTGGTTCAGGCATTCTGCCCGGAACTTGCCGTTGAAGCTTTCGATGAACGCATTGTCCGTTGGCGTGCCGGGCCGCGAGAAGTCCAGCGTCACGCCCTTCATGTATGCCCACAGGTCGAGGTCTCGGGAGACGAACTCGCTGCCCTGATCGACCCGGATCGAGGCAGGATAGCCGACCTCGCCACACACGCGATCCAGCACCTCGATCACGTCCGGTGCCCGGAAGCTGAACCGTGGCACGACCGCCGGCGAGAACCGGCTGTACGTGTCGATCACCGTCAGGATGCGCAGCTTCGATCCCGTCGCCAACTGGTCATGGACGAAGTCCATGGCCCACACTTCATTCGAACAAGACGCCGCGCAGCGGCCTTCTCTCAACTTCGCTTTCACTCGCCGCTTCGGCGGCTTCTGGCGCAGCTGCAGCCCTAACTCTTTGTAAAGTCGATAAACACGCTTCGCGTTCACATCCCAGCCCTCCCGCCGGAGCAGCACATGGATGCGGCGATAGCCGTAGCGCACACGCGTCTCGGCGGTCTCCCGCATCCGCTTCTTCAGGTCGGCCTGATCTGCACGGCACCCACGATAGTGGTAGCTCGATCGCTCCGCCCGAAGCACGCTGCATGCCCGTCTGATGCTGACGGACCAGATGCTCCGGACGTCATCGACGAGCTGGCGCCGTCGATCAGGCCTCAGAGCTTTCGCGAGACGACATCCTGCAACATTGCCTTGTCGAGACTCAGGTCGGCCACCAGCCGCTTGAGCTTCGCATTCTCGTCCTCGAGCTGGCGCAGCCGCCGCATCTCCGATGGCATCAGCCCAGCGTATTTCTTGCGCCAGGCGTAGAACGTCGCATCGCTGATCCCGGCCTTGCGGCAGACCTCGCCGACCGTCGTGCCATCCTCGGCCTGCTTCAACACGAACGCGATCTGCGCCTCGCTGAACTTCGATCTCTTCATTGCTCACTCCATCACCTGGCCCACCAATCCTAAACTGGAATTTTCCAGCTCAAAACGGTCCAGGAAACGGGCAGCAGGTCATGCCCCACATGATGACCCCTATCCGGTCTGCAGCAAAGACTGCGGGTAGCAGCGCACCGTACCCTTGGACGCGGGAGGTTCCGATTTATCGGCCTGTCAGGATGAGGACCGGATCGTGTGATCGAGCGGTAGCCGGATCACCGCGTTCAGGCCGGGCAGGTTATCGTCGAGAACAAGCTCACCCTTGTTAGCGCGCACGGCCGCTGCGACGATTGAGAGGCCTAGTCCGCTCCCTTCGGTTGACCTGCTGTTGTCGAGTCTTACAAGTCGTTCCTTGGCTCGTTGCCGATGTTGCATGGCTATTCCTGGACCTGAGTCGCTTACGCGCAATTCGGCACCGGCGGCGGTCGATGCTGTTACGATCTCGACCGGTCCGCTTCCAGGCGCATGCTTCACGGCATTGTCGATGAGATTGCATGCCGCATGGACGAGCAAAGAGCGGGTTCCGCGAGCAGGGGCAGGTTCCAGGCTTGCCGCGAAATTGCGACCCGCCGCCTCGAGGACCGGCTCGAAAAGCTCCATCGCTTCACGCGCCACGTCGGCCAGATCGAGCGGCTGGAACATGTCCGGTGTGACGGCGTCGACCCGCGCCAGCGCCAGCAAATCGTTGATCAGCTTGAGCAAGGCGTCGATGTCGGAAGCGGTGGCGGCCAGGAAGTCTGGTCCGACAGCGACGTCTCGAATGATAGCAAGCTCGGCGCGCGCCTTCATCCGGGTAAGCGGTGTCTTGAGATCGTGCGCAAGACCGTCGGTGGCGGCGCGTAGGCTTGCGATTGTACGCTCCACCTCGGCGAAGCAAGCGTTGATGACCTCGGCCAGTCGATCGAACTCGTCGCCGCGCCCGGTAACGGGTAGTCGCTCGCCGTAACGGCCGGCAAGAAACCGGTTTCCTGTTCGCGCCGCGCGATCTACGAAACGGAGCGCGCGTCGGCTTATCCAGTATCCGAGCACCAAACCCAGAAACGCGGCCGCCGAAACGGACCAGGCAAGACCTTCCAGATATCGTGTGCGCAGCTGATCGCGGCCATCGGTCAAATGCCCGACGAGCAGCAGGTTTTCCTTGCCGAGAGCGAGAACCAAAGCCTCGACCCGCCTCTCGCGGATGCTCGTCTCGCTTCTGACGGGAACGGTGAAGACATGCCAGCCAGGGGCTTGCGCCTCGCCCGGCCACTGATCCATATCGCCCGCTACGAGCCGCCGGTCGTTCGATGCGAGCAGGAAAACCGAATCGCGCGGCCCCGGCACGCGTTGTATCTGGGCAATGAAGCGAACTACTTCGCCGATCCCGCCCGCGGCATAGCGATCCTTCACGTGTTCGACTTCGACCTGAACCAAATGCCGGGATTCGGCCTCAAGCACGCTGAAGGTGCGCGAATATTGAAGCGTGAGCGCCGCCACCGTTGCAAGGAGGACCGCCAACGTCACTAACACCGCACCTTGGAACGTTGCCGTCCTAAAGTGCGAGATACTCAACGCGCGTCCAGCCGGTACCCTGCCCCGCGGACGGTGTGCAGCAGTGTCGTCTCGCCGGGCCACTCGACCTTGGCGCGCAAGCGACTGACATGAACATCGACCACGTTCGTGCCCGGATCGAAGCTGTAGTCCCAGGCTGCCTCGATCAGCATAGTCCGCGTGACGACCTGCCCGACGTGCCGCAGAAAATAGTCTAGCAGCTGAAATTCCTTATTCGACAAGGTGATCTGCCGGTCTCCACGACGGGCCGTACGCGTGAGCAGATCGAGCTCCAAATCACCCACCCTTCGGGATCGGGGTGGCATCGCCGTGCCGTCTCCGCGCCGCACGATCGCATCCAGCCGCGCCACGAGTTCGTGGAACGAGAAGGGTTTGGCGAGGTAGTCGTCCCCGCCCGCATTGAGGCCGCGGATCCGATCGTCGACTTGAGCGAGCGCGCTGAGGATCAGGACGGGGGTCCTGCGCGACTGAGCGCGAAGCGCTTCGAGCACGGACAGGCCGTCCATCACCGGCAGATTGCGGTCTAGAATGATCGCATCGTATTCTTTGGTGAGACCCGCGGTCAGCCCGTCCAGTCCGGTAACGGCGATGTCGCAAGCATGACCAAGCTCCGTCAATCCCTGACAGACATAGCTAGCGGTCTGCGCGTCATCTTCGACGAGCAAGAGCTTCAAGTCGCGGCCGCGTAGTTGAATGAGACCACGCGTCTACCGCTCCGTGCAGCCAACTGCCGCCGTGCCCGCGTGGCACATGTCCCAAACCTTTCTGTCGTATGATGTGGTGGTTTACGCAACACGCCCGGCGTGCGATTTAATCCCCAAGACAATCTCGCCCGATCCAATAAGTCGCATCGAGTCCGGCTACATGCGTTCATATCCTGTTTCCCGCGAGAGAAGCTTCTTGGAGCCTGCATATAGATCGAATCTGATCCTCGTTCCACCTTGGTTGTAACACGATCACGGCTTTAAAATATTTGTAACAGACGTGTCAGAGCTGCGTCAGCTATTCCCGATAGACGGATGGTTTCAAGCCAATGACGTGGTGCCACATTGCAGTAGACTCTGTTCGTGTTTGACTTGCTTACCTCGCAGGGGCGCTGCGGGTGGCGACAGCGCCGATCCGGCGGCGGAAGTTTGCCATTGAGAACATGATATGCCCCTCAAACCTGTAGTTGCGATAGCTCCTATGTATCCGCACATCATTATTAAGGCGAAACGTGGATGAGCCAAATCTTTGAAGATCTGAACAGGGAAAGCCGCCGCAGTGCCGAGAAGGCGGCTGCTATAGCCCACGTGACCTCGGCCCGTTGCCATCCTCGTGCCTGCGACGATCCTGGGTCTGGCATCGGCGCGGGCGTCGCCGTGCATGGAAGTTCAACGCTGCTGGCTGTCGTCAATGCATTTCGGCTGATCGCCTATCGCGATCCAGTGGAAGAAGTATGACATCCAAGCAGTGCGACGTACTGATCGTGGGCGGCGGTCCTGCCGGCCTGACTGCAGCCATTTACCTCTCCCGCTACCATCGCCGCGTGATCGTGGTCGATGCAGGCCACAGCCGTGCAAAGTGGATTCCGCGCTCATACAATCATGCCGGGTTTCCGGACGGGATCAACGGCGAGGATCTGCTAGGCCGGATGCGTAAGCAGGCCGAGCGTTTCGGCACGACGATCGTCACGGGTCTCATCGAAGAGTTGGAAGGCGGGATAGACGCCTTTGAGGCACGCGGCGCGGGCATCGCCTTTACCGCTCGCGCGGTCCTGCTGGCGACAGGCGTGGAAAATCGACGTCCGGCGATGGATGCAGCAACGCATCGCGACGCCCTCGACCGAGGATTGCTGCGCTACTGCCCCGTATGTGACGGCTACGAGGTAACCGGACAGGCGATCGGCGTGATCGGCGCCGACCGTCACGGCGTTGCGGAGGCGCTGTTTCTGCGCACTTTCTCGGACAATGTAACCCTCCTGACCCATGAGTCGGTCGAACTCTCCGAAACGGATCGCGCCAACCTGTCGAGTGCCGGTATCAAAGTGCAGGAGAGTCCGATCGACGCACTTGAGTTCGCGGAAGCGGCAATGGTTCGGCTACGCGACGGCAGCCTATGCCGGTTCGACGCCATCTACCCTGCACTTGGTTCAGACAGTAACAGCGGACTCGCGAACGCTTTTGGCCTGACGCTGAGCAACGACTGCTGCATCGTGGTCGATCCCAAGCAACGGTCCAGCGTCGCCGGAATCTACGCCGCTGGAGACATCGTCATGTCCCTCGACCAGATCAGCGTCGCGATGGGTCATGCCGCAATAGCAGCGACAACGCTTCATAACGACCTGCGCCAACGCGACGGCCATAGCCATGTATAAGGTGTGGGTGGGTCTTGACGGTTTTCCAGAAAGCAGTGTTGGTGCGTGGTCTTACTGCTGAGGAGCATCGGCATCGTCACTAACGCAGCCACCATCATCCTGAGTGGGGAGTCAGGAGAAATATGAGGTACATGTGCTTGCCGATCATCGCCGTACTTGTACTATACTTTGTCATCGCACCAGCGCTCGCTCAAGCCCAGGACGAGCAATTGTGGATCAAGCTTGACGCTTCAACCAAGCTGTTTGATGGCATCGAACTGGTGATCGAGACCAACCAGCGCCTTAGCGACGGTCTCGGCGGGCTTTATGAAAGCCAGTATTCCGCCGCAGTCGGCATCGAGATCGCCAAGGGCGTGTTCCTGACCGGCGGCGTTAACCGCGTGATCGCGATCAGTAACGGCCGGGTCAGCAACACTGAGTGGCGTCCGCGACAGCAGGTCAGCTTTCCGATCACGATGCTGGGACGGGGCACGCTGGGGGGACGCGTTCGCTTCGAGCAGCGCTTTCAGAGCAATGGCCAGGATGTCGGCCATCGCGTCCGACCCGAGATTTCCTATGCGCTGCCGCTCAGCGAGGCGCTCGATCTCAGATTCGCGCACGAGAGCTACTTCAATCTCAACACCACCGATTTCGGTCAAGTTGCAGGCTACGAGCGGATGCGCAATTCGGCGGCGCTTTCCTTCCCTGTCGTCGAAAGGATGCACGCGGAGGTCGGTTATATGAACCAATACCGCTTCAACGGTGATGATCGTGACCTGATGGAGCACGCGCTGACCACGGGATTGTCGATCAGGTTCTAATGTGGTTTGCTCCTGCGGGGGAGCTTTCGGACCTCTCCTGCGAACGGTTGGGGCTGTTGAAAAAGCCTTTGCTATCGAGGGCGGTCCACGCTGGCTGTAGTGCGAGGCGAGCGCATTACGAAGCTCGCCCAGATCGTGTCCCACCGCGTGGTGTAGCTTCAGCGGCGTAGCCGCTTTGATCTCCGGACATGGCCGGGTCGATCACGCCGCCAT
>Ga0308008_1000286_pt1 | contig 22227 bp, 27 predicted proteins | sample Neamet125_FD_203140 | JGI IMG/M metagenome (GOLD analysis project Ga0308008, IMG submission 203140) | Marine microbial communities from water near the shore, Antarctic Ocean - #125 | ecosystem: Environmental > Aquatic > Marine > Unclassified | place: Southern Ocean | collected 2014-07-24
TCAAGCTGCATTGTACTTTGCATCAAAGCTTGGTTTTTTTGCACTTCTGCTTGTGCAGCTACCTTTTGAGCTTGAGCATTAGCGTTAGCCTGAGTTTCTATATTTTTTTGTTGTAGTAGTTCGTCTCTTTCTCTTTTCTTTTTTCTTCTAACCTTCAACAATTCATTAGCTAATTTAACATTTTTAATGTTTCTAAGATCAATAGCATCTTCTAAGTCTATCATTTGCTGACCTAAAGCTACTTGAATATTGTTTTCTAATAGTTGTTTTTCTTCTTCATCAGGAGCTACATCTAAGAATATACCAAAATCATACAAATGTAAACTAGCTATATCTTCTAATGTACCAACATTGTGACCACCAATCTTTTGAATAAAAGCTTCTTTTGTTGGTGAATATTCTAGTATATCAGATATTCTTAATGATATAGACTCAGCTACTTCGGCTGTAAGATACAAACCAGCATTTAATATATGTCTAGTAGCAGTGTTACTATTAGCGGCAGCTAATTTTTGTACACCTACTAAAGCTCTAGAATCAGGCGTACTACCATCTCTAGCTTCATTTAAACCAGTAGTATCTCTAATCATTTGCATGTAGTAGTTATAGTTTTGTATTAAAACAGGTATTTTACCACCACCATTACCACTTGTTATTTCTTGAATAGGTATTTTACCAGGATTCATATCACCTTCTGAAGTGAATGATCTACCAATTACAGAACCCGTTTGAAAGAACATATTTAATGCTTCTTGTGGGTTGTAGTTAGTTCCATTACCTAAATCTATTTCAGCAAGTCCATCAGCATCTAAATATATACCATCTGGTACCATTCTTGATAACACTTGTTGTATTTTTAAATGAGTTAATTGAATCATATCAGCAAAACCAGTTATACGTTTTACTAATGACTCGATCTTACCTTTATACATTCTTGGTGCAACTATACTATAATTCATTTTAACTTTAGTATAATCACTCTTAGGTCTCATCATGTTCTTAGCCATTTCCCACTTAAGTAGTTTGTCTGTACCTAAAACTAAAGCACCTTCATATAATACTTCTAATGATCTTTCTATTTTTTCATATTGACCAACCATATCTTGTATAGGTGGATCGAAAGTATCATCTCTTAGTATAACTTTACTACCACCACTCATAGTATCTTTAACCTTATAAACTTCGTTCATGTAAGTTTTATAGTTAAAGTATAATATATCTACTGTATTTTTATCAGCTCTATTACTGCTACTGGATGTTCTATAATTTAAGTTTGATTTTTGATTAGGTTGCTTGATGATCTTCATCAATTCGTCTTGATCTAAATTAGGAAACTCTTTTTTTAATTCATTTATAGGTATCGTCTTTACTTCACCTACATAGTACAAGTCATCAAAGTAAGGTGACTCAGTATGTGAATAAACTATATTAGCAGGATCTACATATTCTATTTTAACACCTTGTGAAGTTGTAAATCTATCTTTTACACAAGCTATACCTATAGTTGTTATGTCGTAATATAATCTTTTTCTTGTTTCAGAAAACTTATTACCAGCTAATATAGTAGTTATAGCTTGCTCTTCAGCTAGCTCAACCTCTTGTTTATAACTAAGCTGCATGTGTAGGTTTAACTCTTCTTCACTATCAGGTAGCTTTTCAGGTGGATTTTCTTGTAGACTTATTCCTAACGATTCTTGAGCAAATTTTATAAGCTCTTGAGTTTCTATGTCTCTCATTATAGATTCCATATACTCAGTTCTTTTACTCATTCCATAAGGATCTTGAGAATAAGCTTTTATATCGTAGGTTCTTTCTGCCATACCGTTAACAACTATATCTACAAACTTAGGTATAATAGGTACAGGTTTCCAGTCTAAATTAAGATAAGACAAATCACCGTTAATAGATAATTCATCTTTATATTTTTGTATTGATTGCTCTCCTCTAGCGTATAGTCTTAGTTTGTGATATTCGTTTTGGTTGTTGTAGAATCTAGTATTACCAGAATCACGATCAAACCAATCACTCTCTATAGCTTTAGCAACTTTTAAACCATAGTCACGTCCAACCTTCTCAGAGTCGCTGACAACTTGACTTGGAAAATAACCTTTTGTAATTGATTCTGCCATTTGTTAATCTATTAATTTTGAATGCATCCCTTTATTTTTAAATTTTGATATGCTTATATTTAGTTTCTGTCTTTTTACTTCTGCATTAGGTCTATATAAATGTCTATTACAAGCCATTATAGCTAATCCCGAACTAATTGCAGCATCAAATTTTGTTCTATTGTTTATATCAAACTTAGCCCAGTCTTGTAATGTTTCAATGAAATATAAATCACCGTGTGTTCCATCTATTTTCGTACCAACGTGATCTTGTATGTACATTTCAATTGCAGCTGCATGAGCTTGTTTTATGTCTTCGCTTGAGTTAGGTATTCCACCAACTTCTTTTTCAGCAACAGATAGCTTGTTCCAAGACTTATCTGGTCTATTCATTGAATATCCTCTATAACCACGTCTTCTCAAATAATACAATAGACGAGGTTTATTATTCTCTGCTAATATAGGCATCCCGTAAAATACAAGTGCCATTAGAACGTCTTCAAAGAAGATCTCGGCTGTTTGAGGTCTAGCTACATACTCTAAAAAGAAATGTGCGGGAGGACAATCCTCCATACTAAACTTTGTTAAACCGTGCAAAGCACCTTTAGATCCTTTACCATCAACTGTGCCAGATATATCATAAGAGTCACATCCAAATGAACCCATGTGTTCGTTAGCAGGATATTTAATTCCATTTTTTATTATATGCTTATTTTGTAATTCAGACTTAGGCGTCCAGCTAACTTTAAATCTACCGTTAGCATTTGGGTAAAATATAACTTTACCATCTTTAACACCATTAACCCATTGAAAATTACCTTTTGTCAAAGGAACATTAAGCTCCTCGTTGTAGTCTATTTGCTCGTATATCTTTGCTAAATTAAATATACTGTTTTGTGTCTCATCTCTGAAAGCATGTTCTTCAGTTCTTGGAAATTGCCTGTAAAATTCATTTAAAGCATCTCCATCATTTTTTAAGCCATCAACTTCGTTTTGCCAGTGCTCGATGATTCCCATCTCGATGTATTCTCCGTAAGGTCCTTTAACCTCTTGCTCCGGCGTATCAAAGACAGGGTGTCCATAAGCATCAATGAATCCTTCGTAGTTCCATTCCATAGGTATGAACAAAGAATATAATCCTGTGCTAGTCTGTCCATTACGGTTTCTTTTTTTAACATCTGATCCATTGTAAAGTTTTTTGAAGTTATCTCCTCCTTTGTCTAGAGCATTTGATGTTGAACCCATCATACACTTACCTATAATTCTAGAACCTAATCTAAGGGTAGTTTTAGTAACACGCCAGTTGTTTAGTATGTTATTAGGTCTTTCCCATTTACCACTTTCATCGTGAGCTAGTAGTTTTAGTTTTTCACCATCATAACTATTATCTCCTGTATTTTTCCAATCAATGGTAGTGTCTAATCCTTGTAAGTCTTCTTGATCACTTCCTGATTCTATTTTTCTCCTTGTTAATTTAGATGCTGGTACTCTATATGCTAATTCTGTTTTAGGTCGATCCATACCATCTTGAATCGGTTTAAAAAAGAAAGGATAGTTGACTGATATAGGTACAACTTTATCTGTAAACATTTTCTTAGCATCTGGTCCAGTTTTAGATAATATACCTAATCTAGCATCACTAGATATTGTAGCCATATTAACTAACTCTCCTGACGCCATAAAAGAAAAACCTGAACGTCTGTTTTTAAGGTAACACATACCATAACATCTTTTATCAGCTTTACAAGCTTCCCAAAATATATAGAATAATCTATTAGCTTCTCTAAAATCTGGTTGGCCTACATCTATCTTAGACCATTGTAAGTACATATAGTGTGTACCGGTTATGTAAGTATCTACTCCTTTGTTTTTAAACCAAAATCCTTCTTCTCTTCTTTTAAACTCTTCCTCTATGTAATCTATATGTTGTTCTTTGAAATCTTTAGGTATTTCTTTCCAATCAAATATAGTTTTTAATCTAGATAAAGCTTTAGGTTGTGGACTTACTTGCCACGTATCATTTTCAAACTTATTTACACCAGTTACCTTCGGTAATGCTATTCTTAAATTTTGTATGCTATACACCTCACCTATCTGACCTGTCTTGCTTATAACAATAAGATCATGTTCTTTATTATAACCATATTCCCAGGCTTTCTTTTTGTTTAGCCTTTTTATGGTGTTTATCTTTATAGGTTCTATAACCTCATATAAACTTTGCTTATACATTACTTAGATCTTCTTTCTGCAAAACCACCAAAGCTTTTCTTTTCATCTTCTTTAGGTTTGTTATCAAGTATGTCTTGCTCGTTTTGTATCCTGTTTAATATTTCAAACGCATCGAATATAGCTAGCTTTTTTGTAGCGGCAGCATTTTTAAGTCTGTCAGCTGATATGTCATCATCTGTTTCAACTATAGGTTCTTTAGCTACCTTGATTAATTCATCTACTGCTCTATGTCCAGCTTGGATTATATTCCTTTTCGTTTCCTTGATATTCATATTTAATTGTAATAAAATTAGATAAAACCCTATATAGTCTTTGACCATCAACTATAAACTCATATTCACTGTTAGGTGTAAAACCTATTAAATCTCCTTCGTTTACATCTAGCTTATCGTTTGTGTATTTAACAACACCTACTAATGGTTTTTCTTTGTCTTCAAATATGTCATCTGACTTCAAAGGTTTTACAAAACAATAACTAGGTAGGCTTGACCACTTGTCTTTGTTTTTGTATAAAAATATTTGATCTATAGAAACAAAATACTTATCTTCTTCAAAATAAGATTTACTATTTCTTTCCACACCTTGTTGATCGTGCCATCTTCTAAAAACATTGTGATGTATAATAACTGTATCTCCAATGCTTATATCTGTTTCAACAGACTTAGGTAGAGAAACTACTATAGCTTCTCTATTAACGTATTGATGATTAAAGATCTCTGAGTTAAGTATTAACTCTTTGTCTCCAATTTTTTTTACGTTATTATATCTAGATCCTTTTGGCTTAACAACAAAGTTAAATAATCCCTGCATTAATACTCTAAATTGTATTCTACAGCTATAGCCATGTTTTTATTAAAATCTTTCCAAGGTAAAATCTCTTCATTTTTCATGATATAAATACTAAACTTCTTGTCTTCTTCTATTATATCACAAATCGTATGACCACCGTAGACCTCTTGGCCTACGGAATAGTGCATAGCTTCATTTTTATAGTCTTTACCTATACTAATTTTTCTAATTAGAGTTTTCATTTTTAGGTAAATTTTTTATAGTTCCATCTTCTATATTAACAGAGACGTCACCGTATGTTTGTTTTAGTAATTCGTTATTCTTATATAACTGCTCCTGTGTTAGCATGATCTGATCTACCATCATCTTTTTTTGAACTTCTAAATTTCCAACTCTCATTTGTTGTTTGTTCAATGTATCTACAAAAGCTCTTATAATTTTCAACTCGTCTTCTGTAACTGTTTTAGGTTTTAAATCTACTGTCTTAGGTTTTTTCTTGTACGTTGCCATAATTTATTATTTAATTAAAATTTACTTCTTTTTAGCTGGTGAAGATATATACCAGTTTTTATATTTTTCTCTTTTAGCACAGATGTAGTCTATGTATTTGTCAACTTTCTCTTTCCAATTCTTATCTATAGCTGGATTTATTATACCAGATTTATAACTTGAAAAAGTTTTATTAACGTATTCTACGATATTGTCTTGGTTGTGATATAAGAAGCTATTTATACAATAGAAGGATCCTTGTTGTATGTTGTTCCAAATGTCCACAGGTTCTATACGTTTTCCTAACACGCCAGCAAATAAAGGGCTTTCACTTATATGAGTGGAATAAACGCCTTTAGCTTTTTGCATGTAGTAATACATATCTACGTTTTTAGGAAGAATATTTTCTTCGCCAAAAAAATCTTTTAACTCACCTATTATTTGATGTGTAGTTATAGGATGTGGTTTAAATAAAACATTATTACCGTGGTTGTTAACTATATGCTTTAATCTGTTTAAACATACGTTTTCTCTAAGTTTGTTAGAACCCGGTAAAACTATTAAATAGTCCTTAGGAGGAAATCTGTCCAATTCTTCTTGCCTTTCTTTGTATTTGTTAGCATTGTTGTCAACAACTTTTTTTACTAACCAAGAAGAATAGTCTAGCACTTTACTTTCTGTATCGTGCCAAGCGTCGAGCATTTGCTCGTTACGCATTTTAAAATTTAAAGGTTGTAGATAAAAACTACCACCGTACTCAGTGTATGCTAGTGTTTTAAAGTAAGGCATTTCTTCGGCCATTACATCATAGCTATGTTCTAAGCCATTTTCACCGCATTTTCTAATGACATAACCTTCTACCTGTTCTAGGTCATATAGGCTGTCATTTTTTTTAAGAGGGCCTATTCTTTTCTTAAGCTCCTGCTTGTTAAACATTTCCATAAAATTAAATTTAATTTGTTATAATACTATAGTCACACATTTTTGCGCTTTTCTACCTACTCGTTATTACCTTGAAACGGATTAGTTCCTAGTTGTCCAAATTGATTGAAGTTTTGATAATACCCAGTGTTAGTTGAATATATCGTGGTAAAAGCAGTTGACGTGTCAAATGATGTTGTTGTACTAGTACTTGTATTATAGTTTGTAGTCCTGTTAGTTTCAAAAGTAGTAGTATACGCAGTTGTTGTGTTTTTGCTTGTAGCTGATGTTTCAGTCGTGTTTCTATTTGTTGAAACCACCGTTGATGTTGACGTGTTATACGTAGTAGTATATACCGTTGACGTTGATTTACTAGTGCTAATCGTAGTGTTTGTACTTTTACTTGTTGAAAGAGTTGTAGCTGTACTTGTGTTGAATTGGGTTATTGTTGTTTTACTAGTAATTGTACTTGTGTTAAAAGTAGTAGTATATACAGTTGTTGTATTTTTAGATGTTTCTTGTGAAATAGTACTTTTACTTGTAGAAACTACTGTTGATTTACTTGTAGAAACTACTGTTGATCTACTTGTGTTAAAAGTAGTGGTAGTGTTTTTACTAGTTTCAAAAGTCGTAGTATAAGTTGTAGTTGTATTTTTACTAGTTGCAAAAGTCGTATTTTTACTTGTAGACGTTGATTTACTTGTAGACACAACAGTTGTTGTTGTGGTGTTATACACTGTTATCGTTGCAACACTTGTTGATTTAGTTGTGTTTCTAGATGTTGCTGCATTTACATTTGTTAAACCAATAGTTTGTAATGTAGTAGTATATATAGTATTAGTAGACGTGTTATAAGTAGTAGTTGTATTAGTACTAGTGTTATAAGTAGTTAACGTGTTTTTGCTTGTACTAACCACAGTTGATCTAGACGTTGAAGTTGATTTACTTGTTATAGTACTTGTGTTAAAAGTTGTAGTAGTTGTATAAGCAGTAGTTGTTGATCTGCTTTCAGCTGTCGTAGTGCTAGTATTGTAATTGGTTGTTGTACTATACGCGGTTGTAGTGTTAAAAACTGTTGATGTTGTTTTACTAGTTGATGTATTTCTACTTTCAACCGTTGTAGTACTAGTGTTATACGCGGTAGTAGTACTATAAGTAGTTGTTGTGCTTTTATTTGTTGATGTACTTTTACTAGTTGACACGGTAGTAGTTCTACTTTCAACCGTTGTTTTACTAGTACCGTATGTAGTTGTTGTACTTCTACTAGTTGATACTGTAGTGTTTCTAGATGTTGAAGTATTTTTGCTAGTATTATATGTAGTTGACGTAGTGTAAGTAGTCGTAGTATTAAACGTTGTAGTTGTACTTTTAGTTGTATTATAAGTTGTAGTTGTACTTTTACTTGTTGCTGTAGCAAATGTAGTGGTTGTAGTATATGTAGTGGTTGTAGATCTACTCTCAGCTGTACTTTTACTCGTACTAGTGCTTCTTGTTTCTGCTGTAGCTCTAGATGTGTTAAAATTAGTAGTAAAAGAAGTAGTATAAGTAGTCGTGGTATTTCTAGACTCTCCAGTACTCTTACTAGTACCTCTTGAGGTATTCCTCAGGGTATTTCGACTTGTATTTCGTAATGTAGCTCTAGTAGTATTTGGCATCTTTAAATTATTATAACATAGGTATTATTAACTTACCATCTGTTTTTAAATTATTACTATAGTTATTTTCTAAAGCTGTTTTATGGTCTTCAGATACATCATCTGGTTCAGCCCATAGATCAGCTATTATTATATCATATTTTTTTGATGTATCGTATGACCATTCATCATGTGTTATTACATTTATATCACTATGTAACCAATCGACTGTGGATACTATTTCAGCATCTTCTTCGACAACATCTACACTTGAAGGGCTTTTATTATCTTTTATATATTGTGGCACCACACCTAAACCTAGACCTAATACTAAAACATCTCCCCAAGTTACACCATCAAAAAGTGAAGCTTTAAAACCACAATCACTACAATCACCTACTTTAACTTTAGCTGAATATTCGCTATTGTAATATTTGTGTAATACATCGGCTTTATATTTCAGATGAGAAATTACATATTGTGTTTCACCATCTTCAATAGAAGTTAGAGTTTCTTTTACTATTTCAAAGTTGGTGCCATCATGAGCACTTATTAAATCTTCGTTTATCATTTTATTTAATTTTTTTAAATTCTACATCTAGTATACTGTAATCAACCCATTTAGTACCTTTCCAATTCATTACTGCACCTGCTACATTTTCAACTTCATCAGCCATAACACCTTGCCATTTCCCTGGGTATTCATCAGCAAATTTACCTTCTTTAAACTCAAACGTGTATATGTTAACACCTTTTTTAGATTTACCTATTAACTCAATGTTTTTCTTTAATGATCTTTGAGATGGTCCACCAAAACCTCCACCACCAGAACATTGGTTAACTGCTATAACACCACCACCACCGCCTTGTGTTCTAAACTTATGCGTTGGACTAAAACCTGAAGCATTTGTTGCTCCGTACCAAGCATCACTTAATGCTGATGAACCACCAGAGTTTGTATATACAAAACTATTTACTTGGGGTATACCACTACTAACGTTAGTTCCGTAATAAGTGTTACCCATAAATTGATTACACACAAAGCTAAAGTTAGATGCTCCTGATGCTACAAAACTAGTAAGAGATGCTGCTGTAGAAAAAGTAGTTATATATGCTGTTTGATAAGTTGTTGTAAATGCAGTTGCATAAGTTGTACTGTATGACGTCGTTGTGTTATAAGACGTACTAGTTGACTTACTCGTGCTTTTACTTGTTGTTCTACTAGTTCCAAACGTCGTAGTTGTGTTATATCTAGTTGTTGTATTAAACACAGTAGTGGTTGTATAAGCAGTAGTTGTGCTTCTTGTTTCAGTTGTACTTCTAGTTGTGTTTGTATTAAAAGTAGTTGTTGTACTTCTGCTAGTTGCAAAAGTAGTAGTGGTTGCTCTTGTTGTGCTAGTGTTTCTTGATTCTATAGTATTTTTACTAGTATTAAAAGTTGTTGTTGTATTAAAAGTAGTTAACGTACTAGTATTGTAAGTTGTTGTAGTAGTTGTACTAGTATTATAAGACGTTGTAGTATTATATACAGTTGTCGTAGATGTGTTAAAAGTGGTAGTAGTATTAAAAGTTGTTGTTGTACTTCTAGTTTCTATCGTTGACGTACTAGTATTATAACGTGTTGTAGTATTATATGTAGTTGTTGTATTAAAAGTTGTCGTAGTGTTTTTACTTGTAGACGTGGATCTACTCTCAGCCGTCGTAGTAGATGTATTGAAAGTCGTTGTTGTAGTGTAAGCTGTTGTTGTAGACCTACTTTCAGCTGTACTTTTACTAGTTGCAAAAGTTGTCGTGTATACAGTAGTAGTGTTAAAGGTTGTAGTTGTAGCTGTGTTGAAAACAGTACTTGTATTTTTACTAGTGCTAACTACAGTGCTAGTTGCTCTAGACGTGCTTATAGTGGTTGTTCTATTAGTTGTAGTACTAGTATTGAATATAGTAGCTGTTTGCTTTATAGTATTACCTAGAAACGTATTGTATGTAGTTGTATAAACAGTTGTAGTATCTTTAGATGTACTATGAGTTGTAACAGTAGATGTGTTGAAAGTAGTAGTCGTGTTAAATGTTGTAGTCGTACTAGTGTTAAAAGCAGTGCTAGTTGTTTTATTAGTAATCGTAGACGTGTTGTACGCAGTGCTAGTTGTTTTAGTTGTATTGAATACAGTAGTAGTACTAGTGTTGAATACAGTTGTAGTACTAGTGTTATACGTGGTAGTTGTACTAGTATTAAATGCCGTTATAGTTATAGTTGATGTTACCTTACTTGTGTCGTAGGTCGTAGTGTATACTGTCGTCGTGTCTTTTGTAGTATTAAAAGCTGTAGTGCGCAACGTGTTAAATGTAGTTGTTGTTGCAGTCGACGTATTATATGTAGTTGTTGTATTTTTATTTGTTATTCTTGAAGTAGAAACTACAGTTGTTGTAGCTGTATTGTAAACAGTATTAGTAGTAGTACTAGTGTTAAACGCTGTTGATGTTGATTTATTAGTGACAGTACTAGTATTAAACACCGTTGTAGTACTAGTATTAAATGTGGTAGTCGTGTTTTTTGACGTTCCCGTATTTTTACTGGTTGTTCTTTGCGTTGTTTTGCTCCAGAAAACTATCTTACTCCATAGAAAATTCATATAAGAACAGTGTTATTGTGGATAACTTGAGAAATTACCTACATAGTTAATTAATACTTTTGTGTTTGAAATTACAAAATAAGTGATAACAGCTATTTTATTCGCTGTTACATTAAATGTTATAGCGCTTCCACCAGGTGTATAACCTGTGTTTGGTAAAGCAGGACTAGCCCATGTTAAATTTCCAACTTCATTTGGATTATTTATTATGATAGTACCTTGTTGACCAATGCTATTAGTCATATTCGCAAAAGTAAAGCTATGATCAACAGATGATGAATTAGCTGCAGCACATATGTAATGATTAGTTTCATGTGCGAAATCTATAGCAAAAACTCCGCTACTGTGATTTATTGTTTTTGGATTCGATTTTTGATGACTAAAACCTCCAGATATATTAAGACCTGCAGCCCCAACGCTCATTTGTTTTATCCCTGCACCACCACTAGTATTGTGATCCCAAAATTCAAATCGTTGATTATTGTTACCACCAAAGTGGACACTCATAAAACCGTTACTTCCGGTGTTTATAAAAGGTCCATATGTTATGTCTGATGCAAATTTTATGTCTCCGCCAAGAACCTCTAGATCTCCGCCAAATTCACCGTGTCTTCCGACGGTTAAATCAGATGTAGACCCTTTTATGTCTAAGCCATTATAAATATCTATTGCCATATTGTTTAATTAAATTAAATACAAACGGCACCCGAAGGTACCGTTAATATTAATCATGTTGAAATTATGTTGTGTAAACTGGTGTTTTAACTGTAGAACCTTTTATTGAAGTAATCATAACCTCAAGATCGTTTGCAGGAGCAACAGCAAAAACAATTTTAATCTCAGCAGTAGAAGCAGTACCATCTTTGTCTGTTCTATTTATTTCAGCAAAACACTGTTGCTTTGTAACTGAATCAAATAACTGAACTATAACATCTTCAGTTCCTAAACCATGAGGAATAACAGCAAATAAATTACTTACAAAGTTAGATTCGTCATGATCTATAGTAGCATGTACTGATTTAGCAGCTAATGTATCAGGTGTTACTGCTCTAGCAGCATCTGTACCTACTAATGTTTCGGCAGCAGTTGCTAATTCAATAATACCTTTTACCGTAGCGCTTGAATCTGGCTCATCACCAGTGTTACTACCGCTAAGAGTTGTAATACCGTCTAGAAGATTTAATTCCGTAGGTGTTGAAGATATTGTTGTTGTACTAGGATCAGCAGCGAATAAAGCTACGTGACCAGTTACGTTTGGTAGTGTGTATGTTTTATCAGAAGTTGCGACAGCAGATTTTAAAATTGCATCGTGACCGTCAGCAGCAGCACCTTCAAATTGAATACCATTTGACGTACTTACTGTTACAACGTTATTTGTAGTTGTGGTACCAGTTACTGTTAAAGAACCTGGTATTGTTGTTACCGTGTCACCGTTACCTATTTGTAAAGCGTTAGAAGCTATTGCACCACCTAATGCAGCTTTTACATTTACAGCATCTGTTACATCTGCACCATCTTCTACACTAAGTATTGCTAATGCTTCAGCTTTTGATAAAGCTTTTGGAACACCAGCATTATCAGCAGTTCTACCTATAAAAGTATCTGTAGCTATATTAGCTAGCTTAGCCATTGTTATATTAGCATCAGTAATTTTAGCAGTTGTTACTGCGCTTGCAGCTAATTTTCCAGTTGTAACGTTTAAGTCAGCTATTTTAGCTGTAGTAACGTTAACATCAACTATACTAGCTGTAACAACAGCATCTGAAGCTAAGTTATCAGCATCAACCGCGTCATCAGCAAGCATTGAGTGAACAATATCACCAGCACCAATAACAAAGTCTAAGTTACCATTAGCATCATCGTACCCAACAGTAATACCTGTTTCAGTACCATCTAACATTCCACCTACGAAATCTTCAACTTGTTCTTGTGTTAATTGAGTTCCTGTTGCAGCTATTGTAACTACACCACCAGCTTCTGCTATTGTAACACCAGTTCCTTTTTTGAAAACCAATGATTCTCCTAGTTCTAATGTGTTGTTTACAGATCCATCACCGTTGGTGTCGACTGCAACTGTTCTGGTACCACCGCCAGAAGCTAGTGATAACCATGCTGATCCATTATAGACTTTTACTGTGCCTGAGTCATAAATTATTTGCCCCGTACCTGGTGAACTGACACTACTAGTTGCTGTGGTATGAAGCAGTACGTTTTGGATTTCACCTGCTTTGAAGAAATCCAAATGATTTAAAATTGGTATTGCCATTTTTTTTTTAGTTTAAGTTGTTTAAGTTGTTTAAGTTATTTATTTTTTTAAGTATGCATATCCGCTTTCACTTCCTAAGAACTCTATCTTTAATTGATCCTTAGTTATATAAGTAACGATACCCATTGACTGAACGTTATCGTATGTTTTACCACCAGACATTTTAACATTAACATGAGGTAGATAGTGCTCTAAATCTAAGTTATGTGTTATTGTCCACGTGGCTGAAGCCGTATTTTGATGATGTTTATGCGCGCTAGTACCAGTGACTAGAAACTCAGCTAAAGCTGATAAAGGAAAATTTCTTGTTGCTCCAGTCGAGTCACTACCTAGTAATTTATCATTGTTAGATAAAGTAGCATCATTTATTATGTTCTGAATTCTTGGCATATTATTTCTTTTTAATCTTTTCGATACTACGTCCACCAAAATAAGCACCTATAACAGTGATTAATATTAATTGAAGAAGATCTGTCCATTTTTGTTCGACATTAAAACCTATTGATCCACTGTCAATAAATACCATTAACACTGTGGATACAATTAAAAATACAAGTACCATAGGCCTAACCGATCTTGTCAACCAGTTTCCATGTTGCAGATCTGACTGCCATCTTTCAGTGACATTTTTTTGCATTTCAGCTTCTGCTTTAATCATTATCTCTGTCATCTCTTTTTCAAAAGCTGCTTTTTCTTCTTTAGTCTGTATAAACTTATCAGCAACGCCAGCTATCTTTTGTAGTATAGAACCACCAGCATTACCAAATAACTTGGCTAACAACTTACTCATCTATTTTTTATAATGTTTTTGAAATCCACTAAAACCTTTTTGCTTAAATCCAGCTGATGATTTTAATTGATCTTCTAATCCTTTTATTGTTACCTTACCACTTGTTACAGCGTCTATAGCGCTTCCACCGCCTAATTTCTTAGCTTGCTCATATTGCGAGCTATTCATAACTCTAGGCATAGTTACTTGTGATTGAGATCCAGAAGGCATGTTACCAGCTTTTCTCATCTGCTTATTCTTTCTTACTTCTTGTCTGCTTAATCCAGCAGCTTTGTCTTTTTGTTTAGCTATTCTAATATCACGTCTTGAAGTTTGTTTTCTACCTTCTAACTTACCTAGCTTATTAAGAGCTTTACCTTGCTTATTACTAACGGTAGGCTTTCTTTCTGGTTGTGATATTTTATCTAAGTTTACAGGAGCTTTTACTTTAACATCACCTGATACTGGTTTGACACCAGAAGGTTTGATAGTACTCACTGGTCCTGGGTCCTTAGGAGCATTCTTATAATCCCATTTACCTGTACTGGCAAATACGTCATTTTGTCTTTTAGCTTCCTTTATATAGTTAGATTTATTCATATGACCATACGTCTTTCTATTTCTATCTTTATAAGCTTGATCGTATGATTTACCTGTTTTAGTAGGTTTAACTTCTGGTTTAACTTCTGGTTTATCTGAATCACTAGATCCAAGTATTGCTTTACCACCAAGATAACTACCAACTAAAGCAGTTAATCCTAAAGCACCTTTTTTAAATAAACCAGCTTTACCTTTATTAGGCATAGCATTAAGACCTTTATTTACTTTGTTTAATAATTTAGTTCCACCACTATTAGCAGCTTTAGGACCTTTATAAGGAACTACATCAGAACTAACTTTAGAGAAACTACCAGTTTTACTTACGTCACCAAGTTTTTTACCTGAAGGATCTAACAACTCAGTTTGTTTCTTGTGTGACTTAGGATTTTGTTGATAACCACTATAACCTTGTTGAGTATAACCAGTTTTTACCTTTTGAACGTTAGATGACTGTAACTCCTCTTTTTCTACACGTTCTCTATTTGCTTTGTTATTAATATTACCACCAGAGGTTTTTAACGTAGTACCAATGCTTCTACTCATATCACCCATAGCATTTTCAAGATTACTACCAGTTATATTTCCTTCAGCATCTCTTGTAACATTACCACCTGATCCAGATGTGTATCTATTATCATTATAATATTTTAAATCATTTTTTTGTTGATCTGATAAAGTTCCTTTTCTTGCTTGTTTATTTAAACCTCTTCTAGCTTTATTGTTTTCTCTTTTAATATTTCTTTGAAGAGATCTATTTCTTCTAACCTGGTTCATTGTTTCAGATCTACCTTGAATATCTTGATATTCATTTTCAAGTTCAATAGGTACGGTGTTACCGTAATTTTTTGGTTTTGCAGCATTAGCAGCGTTTTGAGTATCTGCTTCATCTTGAGTAACAACACCTTCTCTTACGCCAGCCGCTTGTTGTTGTCCTAATCTTTCTGCTTTTCTTTCTGCAGACTCATTAGCTAGGTATTTTGTCCAATTTTCATCGGTCATTTTTGCACCTGGCATTTGACCGGTTACTGTACCTTCACTAGCTTCAATTAAGGGTGGAGCTTCTGCTCCTAATTGAGATTTATCCTCAAGGTTGTAACTTAACTGATTAGTATCGCTAACCACTATTTCCGGTGACTTCTTTTTTAAATCCTCCGCAACTGTGCTTTGTTTAAAAGCTGCTTTTACTCTTTCTGTTATTGGTGTTGCCATATTATTTTATATTTTTTGCTATTTTAGCCTCTAGCTTGGTTATTTGTTCCTGTAGTGTTTGTTTTTTAGCTACGTCTGTTTCTTTATTTAATTGTTCTTGTAAACTTTTTAAAGCAACAGCATCTGTATTATCTCCTTCTTCAACTTCGTTGTTACCAAATGTATACTGTTGAGGTTGAGTTTGAGCTTGAGATTCAGGATGTAGTTCTGCAGCTGAATCAGCTAAAGGAACTCCCCTACCCATATCTCTAGCACCTTGTATTAACATAGCTGATGCTTTATATGGTGAATTACTTTTTTGCCTTTGAAACCATGTCTTGTACATTGTTTATATTTTTTGTGGCTTCCTCTTTAGCTTCTTTCTCCCATCTGTGTCCAGGATCTCCTTCGCTACCATTAAAATTAGCCTTGTTAGTTATTGGTACTATATTATCACCTTGTCTTTTAAATATATTAAACTCAGAAGGTGTGTTTTCTATAATCAAATCATTAGTATATTGATTACCTCTTTTCATTTGTTTTAAATGACTTACTTCTTCCTCTAATGTTAAATTATTTTTTAATAACTCATCAGGAGCATCTTCTGAAACAAATATAGTATTATCTCTATTAGCTTCAGCTACAACGCCTGGATCTAGCTTTTTATTAAAAACAGGTATGTTACCATCTATTATAGTTCTTATACCAAATAAATTGGCTTTGCTTTTCATTTGAAAACTCATTTCTTATAAGAATTTAAACCTTGTCTATTAGATGATGCAACACCACCCATATATCTTTGTTTGTTAGAACTAGTTATTCTATGTTTTATATTTTTATCTTTAGCGTATTTTTGACCAGCTGTAGTATTCCACCATGCGTTTGATTCATCTTTAAACTTTTGCATGTCACCTTTACCACCTTTTGCTTTATAATCACCATAACCTTTAGACCATGACTTTGTTTTACCAGAGCTCATTGGATCGTTTATAGCTTCATCGCCTTTACGTTCACTTTCTAATACAGCTTCTCTTGAATTATCTAAATCTCCTTGAACAGTTGTTTTATTGTAATCTGTATTAGCTATTTCCTCAACACCATTTTTTAAATTTAAACCTCCAAGTCCAACATCAAGTCCTGTCATGATTTTATTATTCTTAGCGTATTTAATAATAGGTTTAGAAGCTCCTTTAAAACCTTTCATAGCGTATTTACCTGCAGTAGCATATTGACCAGCTCCTGGTATCGCAGCAGCAGCAGAAAAAGCTGCATTAGTATAATCACCTTCTCCAGCGTACCAAGCCGCATTTATACCATCCGCAACTGCACCAAATATTGGTATCATACCTAAGGCATCTAACCCCACGTGACCGTAGTCTGAAAATTTTTCATAACCACTTCTTGTTTCGCTTTTTTCAATTTCCTTATGCTTTTCTGTTGTACCACCAGACATACCACCATACATTGATGTCATAAATTTTGCATCTTTATTAAAAGATACAGGTCCACCACTTCCATCAGCATTCATAGAAACCTCTTGGTTCTTAGGAAACTGAACAGACCTAGTAGCATTTACTCTATTTATGATGTTACTCATCACAGTTACAATCTTCTTGTGATTTAGGACATCCACAATCTTTTTTAGGTCCTATATTTTTTTTAGGTTGAGTTATAGATTTTATTCCATAACTAGATGATTTGTTGTTATCTTGATTCTGTGAAGTGTTTATGCCTCTTCCCATTGGATTTTTAAATACTTGACTGTTTGGTGATTTAGCTTCTTTCACAATACCAGCATATAACTCTGGGTTTGGGTTTGATCCCTCAGGACCAAATGTATTTGTTTGACCGCTGGTTTGCTTGTAACCTGATTTACACCCCATTTTGTTGTAAGGTGATCCGAATCCTGGTATGCTAGGATCTGAATATCTTCCTGATTCTGGATTATTTTGTATTCCTTTATTTTGGAATATGTTAATTGCTTTCGCTCCTGGTTTACCCATAACTATCTGTTTTTGTCTTTTATCATATCATCAATAGCTTTATTATATACTTTGTCTGAATATGATTTATTATTATAAAATGTACTTCTTTCTGATGTGGGAAGGTCCTCTTCACCTAGTAGGATTCTGTATATACGGGATATGAGTTGAGAGCATTTAAATGAGGTTTTGTATATACTATATTTAATTGTAGTGCGGTTGCGATGCCTCCATACTTCTATCCAACCTTGTTGCCTTAATCTTTCCCAGCGGTTTTTGTCCCAGCTGTAAGTATAAGAGCCATCTATAAAGCTATTACGTGTAAATCGCGATTTGCAATCTAAATACACTAAAAGTTCTAAATCAGCATCGTTTAGGTTATAAGTTTTACAGGCCCATTTTCTAACGAGCCTGTAATACTTAAATAAACCTATATCTCTTAAATCTTGCGCCTTTAGTTTCATTCAACTAAAACGACGTCTTGTATCTTTATAACTTGAAATAACTTATCTTTCCAGTTTATACCATGTCCAGCATGTTTGTCATAGTATATAGTACTATTGTCATCTATGCCTTCGACTAGGTTGCCTTTAGTTATAACTTTTGCCTTTATATACCTATTGTCAACGTCTGTTTTTTCTGTTAAAATCAAACCTGCAATCTTTTTAGGCTCTTCTTTTATCTTTTCGACTACTATGTAATAATTAACTGCTTGCATTTGGTATTCTTATATTAGAGATTACACAATCTGCAGAAATTATAGTAGACACGACACTAACTGCATTCTTTAGTGCTGTCTTTGTAACTAGTACTGGGTCAATTATGCCATTTTTTATCATATCAACCTCTTCTCCGGTTGTTACGTCAATACCATACCCAATTTTTGCTGGAGTTTTTATTAATACTATGCCAGCATTGTCTAAAATTGTTTTAAAAGGTGATATAATAGAAGAAAGTAGTATTTTTTCTCCAATATTGTCACTTTTTATATGTAAAGCAGCATTTAGTAGGGCAACTCCACCGCCAGGAACAATTCCTTCTTGCAAAGCAGCCTTAACTGCGTAGATAGCATCTTCAACTCTGTCTTTCTTTTCTTTCAATGCTACTTTAGAGTCAGCACCTACATTAATTATACCTACAGAACCGCTTAACATAGCTAATCTGTCTTGTAGTCTCTTCTTAAAGTAAGGCTTATTCTCTTTATTAATCTTATCTTTAACATCTTTGATCCTTTCTTCAAGGTCTTCAGCTTTTAAACCAGTTGTAAGGACTGTAGTTCTGTTATCTGTGACAGATTTCACTACTTCACCCAAACAATCTGGCTGGATCAGATCTAAATCGTCTCCAAGCTCTTCGTTCATAACTTGCGCTCCAGTTAAAAATGCTAAATCTTCTATAGTATCTGCTTTACTAGGGCCAAAACCAGGTGTATCAATAATGTTTACATTGATATTACCTTTAACCTTGTTCATTAACAGGGCAGATTTAACCTGTTGATCAACTTCTGCTATAATAAGTAGAGGTTTTCTCTTCTTTATAACATGTTCTAGTATATTCTGTATCTTTCTTACTGTTGGTATAGGTGAAGAAACTATTAAAACCAACGGGTTTTCTAGTTCTGACACCATTTTATCCTTATTAGTGGCAAAGTGTGGTGACGTTAGGCTACTATCAAACTGTACGCCCTCTACTATTTCAGTGTATGTCTCATCACTCTCACTTTCCTCCATCAGTACTACACCGTCTTTACCTACTTTTTTGTAAGCTTCTGCAATAATTGTTCCAAGCTCCGCATCATTGTTGCACGAAATTGAGGAAACACTGGATAACTGTGTTCCAGATACTGCTTTGGAGTGTTCTGAAAGGTACTCCACAACTTTTTTATATCCTGATTCAATTCCATTTTTTATATCTCTTATGCTTTCACCCTTATTTTCCGGGTTGTTAACTTCTTTTAACAGTGCTTCAGCAAGGACGATAGCCGTTGTGGTACCGTCACCTGCTTCTTTCACCGTATTCTTAGATGCTTCTTTAATTAGTGTAGCTCCTATGTTTTCTACAGGATCTATTAAAACTACAGAGTCGGCAACTGTTACACCATCTTTGGTTATAACTGGTCTGCCTAATCCATCTTCATATACTACACACTTACCTGAAGCTCCTAGGGTAGATTTAACTGCTTTCGCTAGTTTATCTACACCTTTAATAATTCTACTTTTAGCGTCGTCACCGAAGTACAGATCTTTTACGATCTCGCTAGGTTGATTAAATTCCATTAAATTCGATTTTAATTAATTACTTAAATGTTTTTACTACCTTAGGTCCTTTTAAGAACTCTAACCTTTTCTTATAATGTTCGATACTACCATCAATCGATGCTTCTGCAGCTTCAATAGTTTCTCTTCTTGTAACATCTGACCAGATATTAGAGTTAACAGCTAAGTGTTCGGTTTGAAAAAATCCGTTTGGTAGCTGAACAATTCTCCAGTTTTTCTTCTTAGATAGATGCTTCCATTCATTAATAGTTTGTTCGGTAATTGGAGGTTGACTAGACCACGAATGAGTCTTGTAAAAATACGTCATGTTTAGGTATTTTAGGTTATCAGAGGTATGGTTACTCTTTCTTCGTACCGTGTCCTCTGTTTCCACGGTTCGCTTTAATACTGGTAAATCGCCTGGTTTTGTGGTCGTAATCTTTACCTTTTATATTCTTACCTGCTTTCTTTGCCGCTCTTCTTCTTCGCTGGTTCTCAGCTCTCATCTTCTCACGTCTTCTGGTATTGGCAGCAGCTAGGTCTCTTTTCCTTTTAGCCGCTGCAGCTCTTGCGGACAATTTCTGCTTAGGCATAGTTAATTCTTTATAGTTACTAGTATAATCACATATAGTAGAAAGTATTTACTAGTGACACTTGCCTGTTACTATTATACCTTTAATGGCTAATGTCATAAAAAAATTATAAGAAGTTTTGAGAGTATGTGTTGCCCCCCTCCCCTATAGCCCGCTGCCTTTTTGGAAAGTCAATTTGTTTTTCCCGGCCCCACCTCTATTATCCGTTTCCACCCGTATTTCCCATGTCTAACCTCTCCAATATCCTAACTACCTCGCTTCGCTTCACTACTTTTCTATATACATTTCACATATGACATAATGACATACACATGACACAATGACATGACACAACTATATATTATTGTATGACAACTTGACACAGTGTGCAATGACACATTGACATATACATTCACTAAACAATTCATATACCTTTACAAACCAAATACGACTTGACTTCGATTATATATATGTAAGTCAAACAAACTATGTAACAACAAAAGATATTACATACCAAATACGAAATGACTTCGATAATATAATGTAACTAATTAATAATAAATAAATATAATAACTATGAGTAATCAAATCACTAAAAGATTTGTCGTAAGACAATCACTAATCGGTAAAAATGTAACATTCGAATTCACTAACAAAAAAGGTGACAAAGTAATTTACAATCACGACAAAGTATTTTCAATAATGAAAGATACACTAACTGCACTTCCATGTTGGTTAAAGTACAAGTCGTACACTGCAACTAATAACATTCCGTTAATAGTAAGAGGTAAAGAGTTAGTATAATCTAACTTACTTCTAAAGTAGTCGCAAAGGTGGGCGTTAAAAGTTCTCTCCACTCTAAATACAGTTGAACATAAGTGTGTGTTAAGTACTCTCTACACTATAAATATAGTTGAACATCTTCTGACATAATGGTTAACGTGAGTTCGATTCTCACCATGTCAACTAATAAAATAAATATAATAATATGTATAATCACTCAGCTTTAATTAGAATAGCAAAGCAACTATTCCCAGAAAAAAATGTCTTTCAATTAACTAAACAAGAACAGTCAAAAGTTCTATCAATCTATAATGAATATAACTAATATGACAAATCAAGAAATTAATCAAGCAATGACTGACTATCTAAATAGATACTACTTATGAATGACTTACTAGACTATATCGATTTCACTTCAATATGTGAAGATCACAACTTAGCAAGTGGCGACTTAACACCAACTCAAACTGGTGAACTAGAATCTATAATACAAGAATTTATAAAACAAAATAAACAATAATAATATGAGTAACAAAGCAACTAGAAAATTCACACATCAACTACTATCAGTAATAGTAAAAGTATGGTTAGGAACACTGTCAACAATGGCAATAGTAGGTTTAATAGCAGTAATAAGTCACCTTTTAAATGGTGCAACATCTCACTATGGATTCTAATATAGACTACTGGATAATGTATGTTGAAGGTGATATTTCACTAGAAGAACTACTCAAATTCCTTGGCGGAATAAATAGATAACAATACAAATACGACAAAGTGTCGATAATATAATAAATAAATATAATAATATGCAGTGGATTTTAAAATGTGATAACGGTAAAGAAATAGATATGACTCACTATATCGGTAAACAAATGGACGGTAAGATGACTAGAGAACAAGTAGAACAAAGAATTGAATTCTATAAAACTACTAACTCATGAACTATAATAAACTACAGTCACTGTTACCTAATGATGAACTACATTATATAGAAGACGATGGTAGCTCTGAA
>Ga0308008_1000294_pt1 | contig 21690 bp, 12 predicted proteins | sample Neamet125_FD_203140 | JGI IMG/M metagenome (GOLD analysis project Ga0308008, IMG submission 203140) | Marine microbial communities from water near the shore, Antarctic Ocean - #125 | ecosystem: Environmental > Aquatic > Marine > Unclassified | place: Southern Ocean | collected 2014-07-24
AACAAACCTGTTTTAGCTTTTGCAGACGGCGCTGCCTCAGGAAAAGGAACCGCCGTAATTTATAGCATAGGCTCTGCCAACCTCACCGCCACGAACTACGTTGGCATGTCGGGTGGGCCTGATAAAAGTCTACCTGCTACTCTAGGAACAGGAGTAGTCTTTGAATCTGCCGCAACAAGTATTATCGGTTGCACTTTTGACAGTAACAGTAATAGAATTGTTATATCCTATAGAGATGATGCTAACAGTGATTACGGGACAGCCGTTGTAGGAACTGTAAGTGGTACGTCTATTAGCTTCGGCACTCCTGTTGTTTTTGAGTCAGCAGCCTACTCTCAAGCGAATGAAGGAATTACTTTTGACAGTAACTCAAACAAAGTTGTTATTGCTTACAATGATAGTGGCAACAACCAGTACGCAACGGCCATCGTTGGGACAGTAAACCCTGCTAATAATTCTATCAGCTTTGGAAGTGCGGCGGTTTTTAATTCTGCCAGCACTGACTTAGTAACTTCTACGTTTGATTCCAATTCTAACAAAGTGGTAATATGCTTTAGTCAAGGTGGCGGAAAAGCAATAGTCGCAACAGTGTCAGGTACGTCTATAAGTTTTGGAAGTGTTGTTGTGTTTGAGTCGGGTTCTACTAGCGCGATTGGGCTTGCTTTTGATTCGACCTCAAATAAAGTAGTGATTGCCTTTCAAGATGCTGGAGACTCAAACAAAGGAAAAGCAATAGTTGGAACAGTGTCCGGTACAAATATAAGTTTTGGCACCGCCGCAATATTTTATAATAATGAGTTAAGTGGCACAGCCCCAGTTTACGACCCCTCTAATAATAAAACAGGTATCTTTTTTAGAAAAGGAAATGTTTCGTCGAGTGCGTTTGTTGTTGGAACAGTTAGCGGAACAAACATATCTTTTGGAAGTGAAGTAGCTCTCCCAGATCACATGGCTGCGAATCAAACAGCTCACTTTGACTCTCAGAGAAACCTCTGCATAGCAACATACACAAGGTCAGGGGATGCGGCGGTGAGTTATTACTCTGCTTCCATAAGCGGTACGAGTGCCACTATAGCAAGCCCTGTGGTTATAGCGTTAGGCACAAATATTCTCCCTGCATCTACTTTTGACTCATCCGCTGGAAAAAGCGTGTGTGCATTTAGAAGAAACAACTCTGACTCTAGTGATCGTTTTGGAACAGCTATTGTTTTTAATGCGGCTGTGTCAAACAGAGGCCAAGTCGCATCAGGCTCCAGCGCATCAGTAGACATCATTGGCACGGTAAGCACGAACCAAGCTGGACTTACACCCGGTCAGTCATACTTTGTGCAAACAGACGGTACAATAGGTCTTACAGCGGGTACTCCAAGTGTCTTTGCAGGGACCGCAATATCTGCTACAAAGCTTTTAGTTAAAACATAAGTTCAATTGAGGAATTGTTATGCCCCTCCAAAAACTACAGTTCCAACCGGGGATAAACAAGGAAAGCACCTCCTATGCTAATGAGGGTGGGTGGTTTGATTGTGACAAGGTGCGCTTTAGAAGCGGCTATCCCGAAAAGATCGGCGGCTGGGAGAAGATAGGAAACAACTCTTTCTTGGGTACGTGCCGCGCATTGCATCCTTGGAGATCATTAGGCTTGGACTTGTTTCTAGGTTTAGGTACTAGCAGCAAATACTACATTGAATCAGGTCAGGGCTATTACGACATTACGCCGTTAAGGGCTACTACTGCCGCAGGGGGCGCTACTTTTGCCAAGGTAGCCAATGGCAATCCTGTTTTAACAGTAGCCGATCCTAGTCATGGGGCGGTAAAGGGTGACTTCGTTACCTTCAGCGGGGCGGCTAGTTTAGGTGCCAACATTACTGCTGCTATACTTAATCAAGAGTATGAGATCGACGATATAGTAGACTCCAACAGCTATAAGATTAAAGCTCGTGCCGTAGCTTCTGTAGATTCTATAACAGTTGATGGCGTGTATACCCCTACCACCGTAAACGCAGCGGCGGGAGATGGCGGTAATGGCGGCGGCTCTATAGTAGCTGCTTATCAAGTAAGTATAGGACTAAACTCCGCTATATTCGGGACAGGCTGGGGCGCGGGAACTTGGGGCCGAAACACTTGGGGTAGTGCAGCGTCTCTTACCTTGACAGACGTATTACGCATTTGGACACATGATAACTTTGGCGAAGATTTAATCTTAAATGTTAGAGACGCGGACATTTATTTTTGGGACGCCTCTGCTGCTAATCCTCTCGAAACACGGGCTACGTCTCTCGCAACGCGGGCCGCGGCCCTCGGGCTAACGGGCGCACCAACGGTTGCTACAAAAGTGATTGTTTCAGACCTTGATCGCCATGTCATAGCTTTTGGCGCAGATCCTATCACTACGATTGGCACACAAGATCCTTTATTAATACGTTTTTCAGACCAACAGAATGCTTTTGATTGGACGCCTACTGTGGACAATTCTGCGGGAGATCTTCGGTTGGGGTCTGGCTCAAAGATAGAAACTGCGGTTGAAACAAGACAGCAAATCTTAGTCTTTACGGATGTTTCTTTGTACGCGATGCAGTTTGTTGGCGCGCCGTTTACGTTTGGCATAAGCATGATATCCGAAAACACAACTATACGGGGTCCTTTAGCCGTAGTTGCGGTAGATGATTCTGTGTACTGGATGGGTAAGAACGAGTTTTACGCTTATAACGGTGGCGTTCAGAAGCTGCCTTGTACGGTTCGTGATTACGTGTTTTCTAGCTTTAACGAAGAACAAGCGGAGAAGTGCTTTGCATCTTTGAACTCTTCTTTCTCAGAAGTTTGGTGGTACTACCCTTCTTCCGGTTCAGAAGAAATAAACCGTTACGTTGTTTACAACTACGTTCAGAACATTTGGTATGTCGGAAATTTAAACAGGACGGCTTGGATAGACCGCGGCGTTCACAACCTGCCGATTGCTGCTAGCACGGACAGTTACTTGTATAGCCATGAAAAAGGCTCGGATGACGGCAGCACCTCTCCTGCGCAGGCGATTGCCGCATATATTGAGTCTAGTCAGTTTGACATAGGTGAGGGAGATCAGTTTAGCTTTGTTCGTCGTGTTATACCGGACCTTACATTTAGGAACTCTACGGCCACTGCCCCTGTTGTTAACATAACGCTACAATCTAGGAATTTCCCCGGCGGTGCCTACACAAATACAGATGCTTCTGCGATAACACGATCTGCGGTTGTTCCTGTAGAGAAGTTTACACAAGATGCTAATGTCCGTCTTAGAGGCCGATCAATGTCTTTAAAAGTAGACTCGGCCGCGACAGGAGTAGCTTGGCGTTTAGGTGCGCCGCGAATAGAAATTAGACCGGATGGGCGGCGGTAATGTCCAGAAACCTATCTGTACCCTATTTTCCCAACTCTCCTCAAGAGTACAGCCAACAGTATACGGCGGAGATTGTTAGAGCATTTTCTTTGTATGTTCAGCAAATGCAGAACCCGGGGGAGGGCCGTAATACGTTTACGGTATTTACAAATTTACATACGGATGACTCTGGTTTGGAAACAGGGGCTATCTTTAACCATGACGGTTATGTTAAAATAACGGAAACTAATAACCCTCACGTCCGAGGATCGGCAGGAACAGGCCAAGTTGGACAAGCATCGGTGGTAACCTAATGAGTAAAAAAGAAAACGTTGTAATTTTAAAAATAAAAAAACTGTTAAAGCCAAAGAGAGTTGACGCAACAGTTGCTGTTGTTGGTCCTCCTCCCGCATCAGGAGAATCGTAAAGGCATTTAATAAAGGGTGGAAACTTTAAAAAGTTTTTGTTAGAATGAGCGCAGGTTAAGGTAGGTCAACGACATGTATAACAATCTTAAACAGATGCCTTCTGGTGGATTGGCCTCATTTTTAGAGTCCAACATGGATGAGATAGGCGACAACGTTCTAGCTTTTGGCTCTCCAAACGGCATTAATTCAATGACAGACATTGGCAACCGGATGGCTGGCATGGGCCGAAACGGCGACAGTGAGCTTGTACACATGAAGACAGGAGAGATTGCAGTTTCCCCTGAATTACTTGAAGAAAACCCTCGTTTAGCTAATGAATTAACGCAAGCTTTTGACCGTTCTAACGTAGACATGGACCGTTATACGGCGGGTTCAGAGGCAAACTCTATCAATCCCCTGACAGGTCAGCGCGAGTTCTTTTTAAAAAAGCTTATTGGTGGCATCAAAAAGTTGTTTAAGGCTGTTGCTCCCGTAATTATACCTCTGGCTTTAAACTTCTTTGCGCCGGGTTTAGGATCGGTTGCAAGTGGCGCGCTAGGCGCGGGCATTGGCACGTTAGCGCAGGGCGGTAGTTTGAAGGATGCATTTAAGTCCGCGGCTTTAGGCGGGTTTGTTGGTGGCGTTACGTCTTACGCTTCAGCCCCTACAAATGAGGCCTTTCAGCAAAAAGCTTTTGGTAGACTAGGCGGATATAAAGGAGATTTCTTTAATAACCCGTTTAGTGCTGCGACTGAGGCAGTTCCGGCCGTCAATAAAACCCTTGACCCTACCATCGAGACAGCCGCCCAGCCAAAAGGGGCAGTTGATACTATGAAAGGCTTTTACGACCGGAACTTGGCTCCTAGTAGAAATATTTCATCCCCAATACAACAAGCACAAGCGGCACAAAAACTTGTAACTGATACGCCATATTTGTCTAAGCTGGCAATAGAAAACCCGGGAGAAGCGTTTAAGATGGCGCAGAAAATGGTTGCCAATGCGCAGCCCAACATTATTACGCAATACGCTCCGACTGCGGCATTAGCTTTAGCGGGAACGGCAGCCCTTGGCGGATTGGACACTCCCGAAAATAAAGTAATCAATCCTTACGGACGGACCAGCCGTGAAGAGTTTGAGAGCAACCCTAACAAATACAGCATTTTCTCCGGAATAAATTTCCGTAGACCGATTACAGGTCGGTCACCCGACATCAACAACAACCCGTTTGTGTTTCAAGATTATTTGAACCCGACATCGTCTGTTCAGACGGCCGCTACGGGAGGAGAAATGGAGTTTCCGAGACGCAATGGTTACATTGGTGGACCGGGAACGGAGACATCGGACGACATACCCGCGATGTTATCCGACGGAGAGTTTGTAATGACATCACGAGCGGTTCGCGGCTTGGGCAACGGAAGCAGAAAACAAGGGGTTCGCAAGATGTACGACATGATGCGAGCTTTTGAAGGAGGCGTTGTAGCGTAATGAACCAGACCGTAACACAGTTTAATGACCCCAACATTGAGGCGTATCGCCTTGGTCTGTTAAATGACACGCAAAGTTTAGTTAGAAACCAACAGTTTGGCCGTCAGGTTCAAGGGTTGCGCAGCCAGATTAACCCTGAGACAAACGCTGCTTATACTGATGCAGAGATAGCTGCACTTTTAAGTACGCCCGGCAGTGGAGTCGAAGGCGAAGAGGGCTATGTAGCTCCTACTAATTATGACCCAAAGTACATAGAATCAGTTAGTAGAGACGGCGATTATCAACCTCCTTCTTATCAGGTTGCGGGTTTAACGGGCAATCAAACCGAAGCTATTGACATGGCTTCTCGGGGCGTAGGTTCTTATAAGCCATACATTCAGTCAGGTTTGTCTACCTTAAACCAAGGCATTGGCGCAGTTGGCTCGGGCATGTCCGACTTACAGAATGCGGGATATCGCAGTCAGGTAGCGGGCCGGGAATACGCCGCTGGTATGCTGGAGCAAGCTACGGCGGCTCAAAACCAGCTTTCTGGGTTAGGAAATCAAGCTCAGAACATTGCGGGACAAGCGGGTAACCGCATGAACCAGATCGGTGACAGCGCTCAAGGCGTAGCGGATCGCGCTCGTGCGGGCGGCGCTAACGTCTTAGGAAATCAACGTGCAGGTTTAGCTCAAGCTGAAGGCATGATGAATCAAGCAGTTGGCCGAGGTCAGCAAGGTTTAAACACAGGATCTGCTAGAGCTCGTGCCGGAACCGGAGTGGCTTCTCAAGCTCTTTACGGAGCGGGACAAGCGGCAACCGGAATTGCAGGGGACACCACATCCCGTGCGCGTAATTTAAGCGCGCCTTTACAAGGAAGTCTTTCTGGAGCCACTCAAGGTGGTTTGGGGTCCGCGGCTCAAGGCCAACTCGGCGCAGATGAAGCGGCTTATTTAGCGCGTCAATCTACTGCGGCGGCTCAACGACAGTTAGGATCTGCGGCCGATTTTGGTCTAGGCACGGCTAAATCTGGAATTGCTCAACTTGGCGGCGCGTCTGCGGAGTTTGATACTAGAGGCATAGGGGCTTACAACAGCCCGTATCAAGACGAGGTAGTAGCCTCTACTTTAGCCGACTTAGAGCGCGTTGCTGCTAGGCGGGAAAGAGATGCACAAGAAGCCGCCACAAAACAAGCCGTTTCTTTAGGAGCTTTTGGAAGCAGCGGTTATGAAAGGGCGTTGGATCGTTCTGTTGACCCTATCAGAGAAGAATTAGACAGAAACACGGCGTCCACGATTGCTCAGTTACGGTCTCAAGGCTATGAGTCCTCGGCAAACCGCGCTATGCAGGCTTTTGAAAGCGCAAGAAACAGACAAATACAGACGGCACAAGCAACAGGCCAATTAGGTCAGTCGGGCGCGGGAACTACTGCAAGTGCAGCCCAAGCGGGCGGCCAATTAGGATTAGGTGCAGAACAGTTGGCTCAGAGCAGCGCATTACAGGGCGCGTCTCTTGGGCTAGACGCTCGTAAGTTTGAATCAGCTAATGCGCAGGCTATTGCAGCAACGGGTTTAAGTATTGAACAACTTGCAGCACAAACAGGTTTGAACGCGCAACAGATTGCGGGCAACTTTGCTAGGGATGCAGGGCAGCTTAACCTATCAACCGAGCAGCTTGCGTCACAGAACGCTGAAGCGGGCGCTAAATTGGGTATGACAGGAGCGCAGTTTAAGGCGGCTAATGAAAACGCATTAGCTCAAACGGGAATGAGTGTTGAGCAGCTTGCGGCAAGTACAGGGATGCAGGCTAAACAGCTTGCGGGGCAACTTGCTCAACAAGCAGGCGCGTTAGGACTTCAAGGTAATCAGCAAGCCTCTGCTAATGCCCTTCAGGGCGGACAAATGGGCGTAGGCGCGCAACAGGGCGCAGGCAGCTTACGACTTTCCGCGGAAAACCAAGGTATGAACGCCGCGTCTAATTATGCAAACTTAGGCACACAACTAGGCGGCATGGGTATCCAACAGGCCGGAATGGGTGAGTTGGAGCAGGCGCTCAGTAACAAAGACATAAGCGCTCTGATGTCTACGGGCGGCATTCAGCAGACAAACAACCAAGCGGTTATAGATGCGCAACGCATGACAGATCAACAAAGATACCAACTGCCTTTCCAAGAAACAGGCTTTTTAAGTGACATATATGCGGGTGTTCCAACATCTGCTTCGACGGTAACCTCTGGTTCAACAAACAGTGCGTCACCATTTATGCAAGCTGCTTCGCTAGGAATTGGCGGTCTATCTGCTATAGCGGGCGCAACAAATGCGGGAATATTCTAATGAACACACTTAATCGTCCCTTGTTTAGACAAATGGGTGGCCCTGCGGCCATGATGCCACAAGACATGGCTCCTCCGATGCCACAAGACATGGCTCCTCCGATGCCACAAGACATGGCAATGGCTCCAAGCCCTGAAGAGCAAGTCATGGGTGTTGAGCAAAGCGCCGAAGAAGCGGGGCGCGAATATGTTGCGAGCATGATGGGTGGCATAGATTCCGCCGAAGATGTTGCAGGCATGATTAACGCCTTACGGGGCAATGACGCGCCTCTCGAATCGCGCTACGCGGAACTTGCTGGATATGTTGGAGAAGCGGATGCAAGTCAAACTCCTGAAAGTGTTTTGGCAATGGTTCAACCCACTCTTATGATGACAGAGGAGGGCGCGGTAGACAGTGGCATCGGCGAGTTAATGGCGGGTCTTTCGGACTCTCCGATGGAAACCCCTTCTGGAGATCCCACAGCGATGGGTCAGGGCGTTGGCGAACTGATGACAATGGGGGCGGGAAGCACACCACCCGTAAATTTTAGGAATGGCGGACCTGTAGAGGTTCGTGGATACGCTGGACAAGAAACTGACTCCTCGGAAGTTCGTCAGGGCGGCGGTTCAGATTTAGCCCAACGCGCACAAAAACTTTATCCGGGTATGCAGGAGTTGTATTCAAGCGTTCTGGGTAGTCCTGAAGCGCGCGCCGCGGACCTTGAAGAACAGAAGCGTCTGTCTAAGGCTCAAATATTTTTCGACATTGCTCAGACGGCTCTTGCCGCTGGAGCGCCTACGGCCACACCTATGTCGGCTGCGGAGCGCATAGCGGGAGCGATTGGTCAAACACAACTTTTTGATAAGATGGGACAACGGTCCGCGGGCCTTTTACAAGCTAAACAAGCGCAGGCTGCGGAAGACCGTCAGATGCGCATGGCGGCTTTGACGGGTTCAATTGGAGAGTCCACTCGTCAACTGGGCGAGGAAGCAAAGGAATCTCTTGCAGGCGTTAACGCCACTCTCAGAATGAAGGAAGTACTGGCTACTCAAACCTATACTTCCGGCGAAAATGCTTTGGATAGAACAGGGAGGCTCAAACTTGCAAATAATCAAATTGCTGCCAATATAGCCCTTCAAAAGAGTGGAGCCGCTAATACCATTGCCGAGATAGATGCTCGTGGAGAACTGCAAGAGGCCTTGCAAAAAAGTCAAGCAGGCTTTACGGCCTCGTTGCAAAATGACAGATTTACCTTTGAACGTGGGCAAGACCTTAACAACAACGCGCATCAAATCTTCTTACAGCAGAGACAAGCTGAGAATCAAAAGAAGATTGAGGCTCTTCGCTTTGATAACAGTAAAGAATCTGCGGAGTTGCAGAATAGGTTTGTTCAAGAGAACTATAAGATTCAATCTGAGCTTCAGTTAGCAAGTAGGTTAGAAGAAATGGGCGCGTCTAACGCCTACGACATTGGCAAAATGGCTAAAGGCCAAGAATATTCAATCGCATTGCAGGGCAATTTGTCGGCGCTGCAAGATATTGGTCGAGAAGACGCTCAAGCTCACGATTTAGCTAAACAAGCGTTGGCAGTTGCGGCAAGTAAACAAGAAAAACTAACTACTTTCGCGGCTCAAACCGCTCTGCAAAAAATAGCTCAAAACTTTGCCGGAACGGAGTCCGAAAAAGCTAGAGCGTTATCTAAAGCAAAAATGATGATAGATAATGCGTTTAGAACTGAACAATTACAAATCAGTCAAGGTCAATTAGATGTTAGTGAAGGTCAATTAGACCTTGGGCGAATGAGCCTTGCTGTAACAGAGAGCTATAATGCTGGAAAGTTGGCTGTTGACCGCGCGGAAGCTGAGGCTAAAAGACTTGGTAATGTGTTTGGCACTGGAAAAGAAGGCCTAACAATGGGGATTGTTTCCAACGAATCATTTTTGATTAAGTATGCAAACAATACTTTAAACAAAGACACCGACGGTATTTCGATTGCAGAAATGGAAACTGCTTTAGGTGCATACAATCTACCGGGGGAATACGACCCGGCCACTAAAAAGTCTATGCCCGGTCAGCCTTTTAATGACGCTCAAATTAGAGCGCTGCAATCTCGTGTAGCCGCTGGATTAAGCACTCCAACCGGAGTTAAGTTCCCTGCTGAAACGGTTGACTCGGTTGACCCGGTTGACCCGGTTGAGGCAGAAGTCATTAAAAAGTTAGAGTTAGACACTTCACCAAACAATATTCCTTTAGCAGAACAATTAAGTATGGGCGATGAAGCGTTTGGTTCTAAGGCGTTCTTGTTCAACCTTTTAAACATAGGACTAGAAGTTGTTCAACTTCCCGCTGTATTTGACGAAACAAAAAGCGCCTCGGACGCTGTAAAAAGTTTGAATCAACAGTTTGAAACAGTGTTTTTAGCCGCTCAAAACATCAGAGACAGTGTTTTTCAAGGAAAAAAACTAGAGGCTTTAACTCCAGATCCCTTGAAATTTTGGATGGGGCCCGACGCGGCTAGGTCTAAAGCTTTAATCTTGTATGAAAGATTAAATGGGGAAATAGAGCGTATGGAAAATTCTCTTGATGACCCCGAAATATTTTTAAAACAAACGGGTACAGAAGATTCTGTTGGGACTAAATTACAACGACTTCCGGTTTTAAAAGATCTTAGAGACGGGTACGGGCTTTTGGCTCAAATAGACCTTGCCGCTAGAGGTTTAGACCCAGACATCTTAAAACAAAACCAACAAGAAAAAACTCTATTGGATGAACTAGACGCTGCCTCTGGAGTAAAAAACTAATGCCAGAACCTGATTTTAATTTAGATGAAACCGTAACCGTAACTGAAGCTGTCGTAACTGAACCGGTCGTAACTGAAGCTGTTGTGGAAGAATATCCGGTTGTTCCGTCCCCAGTAAGTACTTCTCTTGACCCAGACTTTGATTACGAGGGATTTAGACAGAACGGACGTATAGACTTTTCCCCAGAGTACTATGAAAACATTATGACTATGTTCAAAGGCGAAAAAAAGGTCTCAGGAAAAGGAAAATCTTACACTGCAACTCAAGCTTTTGCCATTCAAGCTGCAAAAGAATTTGACGCCCGAACAGGCATGGGAAATTACGAATCTCTAAAAAATGGAACATCTAAGTACAGGCCGGGGGTTAAATTTACAGATAATCAAATTCTTAAATACTTGACTACAATGGAAGAAAAAGGCTTTCTTGAAAGCTTGGGAAGGCGAGCAGTCGAAAACGTGCCGACGTCCGTGGCCTTCGGGGCCGGGTTTGCCGGAGGGAAAAAATTCCAAAGAAGTTTCATGCCTTCTTTTAATCAGCGTTTAACCATGGGGAACCCCGCCGGGGATAAAATATTGCAGCTTGGTCAAACGGCATATACTGGAGCAAGAGCAGTTCTCCCTTATGTTACCGGGATTGCTTCAAGCATATTTGCGGCGGATTATGGAAAGCCGTTTGGAGAATTGTTTCTTGGTAAAAGTACTTTGCCTACTCCAGACACTTATCCTACGATGCGAAGGGGTGAAGTTATTGCGGACATAGGCGCTTTTACACCTTATGCGTTTTTTGCAGATAAAGCCGCTTCAAACACAATTACAGACTATTTTGCTAACAGACTTCAATTTTCCGGGTTTGGACGTGAGTTTGATTTTTCTGGTACAGGGGCGTCTGGTACTTTTCGTCAACAATATAAAAACGCTCTTGAAGTAGCTAAAAATAAAAGAACTACTACTGAAGCTCAAACGTCTTTGTCTAAAGACGGTGTGCCCACAGCGGGCAGTTTTCGAGGAACTCGTAGCGGAAGGCCGTTTGAAGGCCCTTTAAACATTAACGATTTAAATGAACGTGGTGTTGCGGCTATTTTACAAGGAAAAGTTGCTCCTCCTACACTTAGGGCGTTGCTTGTTATGGAACAGGCTTTAAAAACTGCTGGAAAAGACGCCAGAAAAAACCCTAAACTTACTTTGTTTTATGAAACAATTGCTGCGGGAGCAGCGTCAACGCTTGTTGGGCAAGCAGCGTCAAAGGATCCGTTTGGTACCTCTGAAACAGTTATGGATCTCGCAGGTGGAATATTGGGTCCGGTTCTCGTTGGGCAATCGTTGATTGGAATCGGCAACCAAGTGGCTCCTTATTTAAAAAACATCAAAGCAAACATTTCCGATCAAGGCCTTACACGTGGGATAGGGTTTACATTTAAAGAGGGCGCAGAAAAAGCTAAACGGCAAAGAGGGTTTAAGCTTGTTTTAGATCAGCTTGAGCAATTAGGATCCATTGACAGCCCAGAACAATTGCAAGCTTTAATATCAAAGCTTGAGATTGCTAAACCCGGAGAAACCGCGGGAAGAGCTACCCGAGATCCGGCAATAATGGCTATAGAAGGCGCGTTACTGAAAGAAAACGAAAGTTTGGGCGCGGCTCAATTGGCCGCTAAACAAAAAGAGATAGCTTTTTTTGAAAACATTTTAGAAAACTTATCTTTTGGTGAAGGAACGGCTTTTGAAAAAGATGCACTTAGAATTTCCGCCCAAATTAAAGAAGCTTTGTATTCAGAGTCTATAAGCGGTCGTTTAAGCCGCGCCGAAAATAATCTTTTAAAGGCTCATGCTCAGATTCAAAAATCTAAAGAAACAGGTCTAGGCGTAGATGGACAGCCTTTAAACCGCGAAGAACTCGCAGATTTAGAGTCAGAAGACATGATGGACCTCTCCAACAGACTTGTGCAAATGCTTACCGCTCAAAAAGGCTTTGCTAGAGGACAACAAAAAAACCTGTACTCAAAAGTCGGGGCCCTTGATGTAAACGCTTTTTTTGATGATACTGGAGCCCCTGTTTCGACGCCAAAATTTATACGACTTTTAGTTTCTGAAGGAATTATCGACGGAACCTCCGTTAAACAGGAACTAAGTAACCTATATAAATTTGCTCAAAAACAATCTGATGCTTTGGGTTTAGGACAGGATATTGACAGATCAACACCTAAACTTGACGCTTATAACTCTTCCAGAACAAAACTAACTGCTTCCTCCACATTAGACTTTTTTGACACCTTCACAGCGCGGTTAAGCGACTCCTTCAGTGATGACAACTTACCGGATGTAGTTACTGACTCTATGATTGACCAAGTTCGGCAGGCTCGAAATCGTCGAAATGGAGAAAAAATAAAAGACACTTTTAATTTGTACGACAATTACATGGACGCGCTGATAGAAAAAAAGACATTGCAGGGGTCGGAAGTCTCTATTTCTGCTGAAAACTCTGCGCGTCAAGCGCAAATGGACACTTTTGATGTAGAGGTGGCAACTCGTTCTGAAAGCTTAAACGATACGGAAGCTGCGGCATTTAACGGTTTTTTAGTTAGTATAGATGCTTTGACTCCTTCTGAAAAAGCTGTAGCGATTAAAAACTTTGTTTCAAGAAATGCGCTTAGACCTAAATCCCATCCGGGTGGGGCGATGGCCGAAAAAATTGAGTTTAGTTTAAAAAACCCCGGCGTACAAGCGGGCGAAGAAAGTGCCGGAGTCGCTGGGATATCTCTTGAAGAGTTGCGCCAAATGAGATCCGAAGCTTTAGGAATAGCTCGTGATGGAACTTTAAAACCAGAATCTCGTCGAGTAGCGGGAATGTTTGCTTCAGCAATTGAAGACGATTTAAGCAATTTTGCAAATTTTGCTTCAACTGACGATGTTCCTGTAAACCAGATTAAAGCTTTACGTGACGCTAACGCTTTTACAAGAGCTTTCTCAGATGTTTATTACCGCAGCTATGTGGGAGACGCTCTCGCGCAAACCCGTGATGGCGGATTTAGAATAGCTCCCGAAACTTTCGCAGAGAGTTTTGGTAAAAACAGGTTTGACCCTAATTTTCTTAGAATAAGAGAGATTGAAAATGTGGGTAAATTTGCCCGTGAGGAAGGTATCCCCGGGGCGGAAGGAGCGGTTGATTCCATTCACGGCGTTATGGACAGAATACTTCGTACAGCACGGGCCGCGACCCTCGATCCGGAAACAGGTGAACTTACACAAAAAGGCTTGACTAAATGGATTCGAAGCAACGACCGTTTAGGTCAGTTGTTTCCTGAATTATTCGAAGACTTAAAAAACTTTAACGTTGCTAAGTCGTTGTTTGACCAAACAACGACTCAAACATCGGCATCTCAATCTTTTATTAACAAACAAGTAAACTTTACAAGTTTACTTTTGGATTCCAAAGGTCAAATTAGAACAAGTCCAGCATCCGCAATTGCGGAAGCTATGGCTGGAGGTAAAGACCAAGTACCCGCTCTTTCCCGCTTAATAGACGTTATTCCAAAGGGAAATGACGTAACTAAAAAAACTATTTACCAGATAACTGATACTGATACCGGACTTGTTTCTAAGTTTTTTACAAGGAAAGAAGCTCTTAACGCTATACAGACAATGGGCCCAAACGCAAAACTTTCTCAACAAAACCTTTCGATAAACCGAGAAGATGCCGTAGAAGGATTTAAAGCTTCTTTTTTTGAATACCTTATCTTCGGACCTCCGGGGGGTCGAGGTGCTAATAAAAATGTAGCAATTGAAGACCCATTAAGACTTTACCGAGATCTGTTTGAGAAAAAAATGATGGTAGGCGGTAAACCAAACTCTGTAAGAGGAGAACCAACTCGTTATGCAACTTTAACAGAGTTTTTACAAAAAAAGAATATTTTTAACGACGCTGATATTAGCGGAATGAAAAAAACTCTGGAAGCTTTAATTACAGCTAAAGCTGACGATGCGGCGGGAATGCTTGGAGAAGACTTTGAACAGGCCAAGCCTTTGCTAGATTTTGCTTTGGCCGTTTCAGGATCCGCAATTGGTACAAAATCACAAAGCCTTTTAACTGGCGGACAAGGTGGACCCGGATCTATCATTGCAGCAGGTAAAGGTGCCGAAGCAATGCGAAATATTTTCTTAAGATTGCCGCAAAGCCAAAGAATGCTTTTTACGGCAGAGTTGTTGCAAAACCCTAAACTTATGGCAATGATGCTTAGAGAATACGGAGAAGGAAACCAGCCAAAAGGGGTTGTTGGAAGCATTGCAGATTGGTTAAAAACCAATGGATTTTCTACAATGCCAAGACGCATTTTCGCTATAGGAGAATCTGACGACCTTCCAGAAGCAACAGAAGGTCAGTTTGATCCGGGGACATTTAAAACCCCTGTGAAAGAATACCCGGTTGTTCCATTGAAAAGCCCTTCTGTTGTAGCGCCTGCTCCCGTTACCCCGAACCCCTTGCCCGTGGCATCTCCCACCACCCGGGCGGCGGTCGTACCTAGTCCCGCTCCGGCTCCAGCTAGCTCTGGGCCTGTAGACGGAGCTAGGTACGCTTCACTATTTCCTAACGACATGGTTTCCGGTATGATAAATTCAAATCGCGGTTCGCAGACCTTTGCTCGAGGCGGAATTGTAAGTTTAATGAGAGGACGCTGATATGGGACTTTTTGGATACACCAGCTTAAAAGATTTTTTTGATGGGGGTGGCCCCGGAGCTTCGAGAGACACCTCTAAAGATAACAAACCCTCAAAAAGTAAAACCTCAAAAGCAGTAAAATCCGCTGCTAAAAAAATAGTTGGCGGCATTGGAGACTTTGCTGGTGGGATACAAAACGATGTTTCTATGGGCTTTAATCCAGAAACCCGCGACCAAGACTATTATCGGCGGACGATGGACACAATAAACCGAACCCGTGGACTTGAGGCCGCGCAGGATTATTATGATCGGATGGGTCGTTCCGATGACGCTAACGTTAGAGGTTTTTTTGGCGGAACAAGTCCAGACGTTAACGTAAACCGCTTTTATGGAGGATCACAAGGAGATTCTATATCAGGCCCCACTGAACAACTAGCCCCAAGAATAGGCGGTCAACCCGGAGGAAGTATATCGGGCGGAGGTTTTGTTCCACCAGATGCAGGAGATGGCACTGGACCAGTGGATGAGGACGGCAACCCAATTGCGCCGGGAATCCCACCGGGAGAAGAAGAAATAGAATACACTTACATGCCTCCCTTTTTCGGCGGTTACCAACCCGCCACGAGAGCAGACACGTTAGTTCCATCCCAAGGAAGGGGTATAGGATCGTTCTTACCAAACCCACGCCTTGATCCGATCTTCCCGCAGCAACCGCCGCCGGAAAACGGGCTTTACAGAGATGGCATGGGAATGCCTATGCTTCCAATGCCCCCCGGCAACGGAATAGCCAACCTGTTTGGCAACGAGCAAGCGCCGCCGTACATGTACCAAGGAATTATGAGCTGATGGAAACAAACGCCGTCGGAATCGGACCCCTTAGAGTAGGCGGATATTCACAAAAGAATACTCCTATGCCTGTTAACGCGCCAGAAGGTAAACAACCTCTGACTTTGACGAGGGAGGATGGGGAACTTCTTATAGACCTCACTCCTATCATCGGAGACATTAAAGGCGGTGTTGAAGGCGCACAAGTAATCATACAAGAATTAAAGGATGAAAACCCTAACTGGTTGCTGATAGGAGTGATCGGCGGAGCTACTGTGGCAGGGATGATACCGCTTGTAGGCGTAGGCGCTAAAAAACTAATGATGAAGGGTGCCAACAAATTTAAAAAAGATGACGTGTTAGAAGAAACTTTAAACATGTTACCGGAGCAAGATGCAGCACTGGTTGAAACTTTAACAAATAAAAGCGCCTCATATAGATTTGGTCTAACAGACATGGATCAAAACAAGGATATTGCTACTCCTTACGAAGAAATGGTTGAGGACAACAAGGACCGATTCACAGAAGATGTTTTTCATTTTTCCAAGGGAAATTTTAGAGGCGATAAGTTTGAACAATCTTCCGGTGGCACTAGGTTCGACAGATTAGGAACACATGTAGGGACTGCTGACGCTGCCAAAGATCGATCTAAAGAAACTTTAGGTAATATGGACAGAGTCGACAGTGATGGTAACCCTTTAATTTTTGACTTACGCGAAGGCCACCCCGGTGGCGCAACAATGCCTTTGCGCGCAAGAGTTGATAAGCCATTTCTGAACAAAGATGGCGGAATTTTTACAGAAGAAGAAGTAAGAATTGCAATGAACAATTACGCGGATAATAGGAAAATTGCTGACCTTGATGTCGCTATGGAGGAGTTTAGGGAAGAATTAACAAACAACGGCTTTACACATATACCATATAAAAATAACGTTGAAGGCCGCGATGAGTTAGGCGAGAGAACTATTAGTAACGTAATGCTTACTAACCGCACAGTCGGAGACCCCGCGGTTTTAAAGGGTAGGTTCAGTGCCTTTGAAGATATTTACGACCCTAGACTTATGAAAGCCGAAGGCGGCGAAATCAGGCAGGGTATTGGAACTTTAAACGAGACGGCACGAAACATGTTCCGCGGACCAAAAGGTATCGGAGCATATGCACAGTATGCCGAAGGCGGAGAAGCTGGCGGGTACTTTGAACGTCTGGCGCAGGCTGTAATGATGACTGAAAGCGCGGGAGATCCCAACGCGGTTAGTCGTGACGATGCCATAGGTCTAATGCAGATCCTGCCAACAACAGCCGCTGAACCGGGTTTTGAAGAGTACGGCGCAGAAAACGTTTTTGACATAGCCGCACGTCTTGGGTTTAATGTTGGAAACAAAAGCGTAGGGGATGCACGTGAGCTTCTTTTTAACCCAGAGGTAAACTTAGAGTTTGGAAGAAAATACTTAAAAGCAATGCTTAACAGGTTCCCCTCCGAACAAGATGCTTTGCGCGCTTACAACGCCGGGCCCGGAACAATAAACGAGTATATTGACGCCGGAAGAGATTTAAGCTCTTTGACAAACGAAGCTCAACAATACCCCATAAAAGTAGTTGCAGCACTACAGGGCGTAAACCCCAACGAGCCTAAAGAGATGACCGCTTTTAATCAAAACCCGGATACGGCCTCCGCTTTAATGAGCAGATTCTCTCAGCCAGAGTCCGACGTTTCCGTAGCAACGCCCAGTGTTTACAATGGATCGGCTATGCCGTTAAACCCAATGTATGCCTCTAACACGCTACTTAGACCAAGAGAACGGCCCGAAGACCTCGAACTGGTCCCCCCCTCAGTTATTATGCCAAGAGGACGACCAGTAAGTTTTAGAGAAAAATACGGTCTGCCCGGAGATATGCCAGAGGGCGGAGTGGCTAGCTTATCCACTGCTTCGGGTCTTCGTTAAGCACCTTGTCCGCCAAGTTTATCTTCTGACGCAGCGCGTTCAAGACTTTCTCATCTATGGTGTTAGGCGACACAAGATCAATGTAAGTTACCGCATTCTTTTGCCCAATCCGGTGAGCGCGGTCCTCGGACTGTAAACGGATCTCCAGATCATAAGAGTTACTATAGTAAATAACTGTATTAGCCGCGGTTAAAGTAATCCCATAGCCCCCTGTCTTAGGTTGTCCCACAAAGAAACGCAGGGGGTCATTGACATCTTGGAAGCGGTTAACGATCTCTTGCCGTTCGTCTTGAGGCGTTGCTCCGTAATAAAGTGCGACCGAATCGGGCCCGAAACGGTCGCGCAGGGTCTGGCTAATCTGTTGAATGTCGTGAGTGTACGATGCCCAAATGATAGCCTTCCCTGATAGCTCGTCTGTAATGCTGGTTAATTCATTCAGACGGTTGTTCTTTAGCGGTTGTATTTTTCCAACGTCGGGCTGGAAGAAGCCGCAGCAAATCTGTTGTAGGCGCATAATTTGCGTCAAGACACTTTCTGTCGTCGCAAGCTCCCCGTTTTCAAGCTGAGCCAAAGCCAACTTCTTCATCTGACCGTAGACCTTGGCTTGCTCGTCGGTCAGTTCTACATTGCGCCGAGTGTAAATCTTGTCCGGAAGGTCTAAACAGTCCTCTTTTAAGACGCGGGTAGAGAAACGAAACAAACGCTCATTCAATTCGTCTAACCGACGATACCCCGTAACTTCTTGAAAACTGCGCGCTCCCATCACACGTTTTTGCACTATAGCGTAGCGGTTCTGAAAAGCAAAGAAACTGTTGTACCCCAGCGCTTTTTCGTCGAGAAAGTTACACTGGCTGAACAAATCCATCGGGCTCTTTGTTACAGGAGATCCCGTAAGTATTCTGCGATACTTGCTGTGCTTGGTTAACACCATCAGGTTTTTTGTGCGCTGCGCCTTGCGGTTCTTGATAGTCGTGCTTTCGTCTACGATCATCATGTTTTCGGGATTATGTACAAGAAAACGACCCGCGGCCCGCGCACCTTTAGGAGAGGAAAAGGCTTCTACATTCATTACAAAGATTTTTATGCCGTCAAAGTCTTCTAAAATTAACTCTTCTAATTCTGTAGCAAACTTCTTGCTTGAAGAAGGGATCCAGCTTACTATTCTCCGAGCAATTCTTTCTGGCAAGTGAATAGGTATTTCTCCATGTGCCCAGTTGTCATACACACCTTTAGGGGCGACAATTAACGCCGCGTTTATTTCTCCTTTTTCAAAAAGAACTCCAAGGTTGTCGATGGCTACTTTACTCTTGCCCGTGCCCATCTCCATGAAATACGCATGGAACTTCGCGTCCCACGAATCAGCTAACGCTTCGCGTTGATGATCGAACGGCTCTGTTTTAAATTCATACATAAAATAACCACATCCCACAAACAATTAAGACCAATAAAAAGGTAAGGTAATCCTGCCAATCTCTTTTCATTTTTTTCTCCCAAGTCACTTGACTAAGCGATTATATGAGAATATAAGCGTCTTTGTCAAGGCCGTAAAAGGGTCTTTAACAGCGAAAGAGAGAAAAATGACTGATATACTATCAATGATGGAGTCCGACTTTGAAAAAAACGTCGCAAGCTCCGTCGAAAGGGGTAACCTTGGCGGTATAGCCACTCTAGCCCGAAAAATTAGACAAGCGCAAATAGAAGTAGAAACTCTGGACAAAGAGTTAAAGCTTCGTAAAAAAGACTTGCTAAAGCTAACAGATGAAGAATTGCCATCTGCTATGCAGGAACTTGGTCTTTCATCGTTTTCATTAGATGATGGCTCAACCGTTAACGTGACGCCTACTTATGGTGCCAGTATTCTTGTAGCCAACAGGCCGCTTGCATACGATTGGCTTCGTGACAACGGCTATGACGACATAATTAAGAACGTCGTTTCTTGTGAGTTTGGCCGTGGCGAAGATGACAGGGCTAGCGACTTCAAGGCGTTTGCATCTAAACAAGGGTTCCCAGCGGATCAAACCGAAAGTGTACATTCTGGTACTTTAAAAGCTTTTGTTCGTGAACGTGTGGAAGCCGGAGACGACTTTCCAATGGAACTATTCGGGGCCTATATCGGCCAGCGCGCTATCATAAAGGGAGCAAAATAATGGCGAATGCAGTAACAAAACCTAAAAAAGCAGAGGTCGCAGCGTTTGATGCGTCTATGTTTGAAGCCGATGCGGGTGCGGGTAACGAAAATGTAGGGTCTGACGATCTCGCACTGCCGTTCCTAAAGCTCTTGAGTGGTTTGGATTCCATCTTAGATACGCATGAGACTGCGCGTAAAGGGGATATTTATAACACTGTATCAGGTGCGGTCATAAGCGGCAAAGAAGGCGTAAGCGTAATTCCTTGCGCCTATCAGCGCGTGTTTATTCAGTGGCTACCTCGGGGATCAGGTACTGGCGCACCGATGAACGTTTACAAGCCGGGCGACAACATGCCTAAAACTGAGCGTAGCAAAGAAGATAACAAGAACTATGTTGTCGGCGGTGATGGTGATTATATCGAAGAAACGCACCAGCACTATGTTATGGTTATAAATGAAGACGGTTCAACCGAAACGGCGTTGATCGCTATGAAGTCCACGCAGCTAAAGAAAAGCCGCAAATGGAATAGCATGATACAATCGGTTACCATGCAGGGGAAGAACGGTCCGTTCACACCCCCGCGCTTTTCTCACGTTTACCGCATCAAAGCGGAATCCGAGGAGAACTCTAAAGGTAGCTGGCACGGTTGGGAAATGTCCCGAGAAAACCCCGTGCAAGATGCCGCCGTTTATTCCCGGGCGAAAGCTTTCTCTGAAAGCGTTTTGACGGGAGACGTGGTTGTGAAACACCAAAATGAAGATGACAAAAGCGAAAGCTCAGACGACATCCCGTTTTAAGTTTTACTCGGGGGCTGCTTCGGCAGTCCCCACCGCAAGGACATCACCATGACAGTTAAAAAGTTCTCGTCCATCTTTGATGGACTAAAAGAAGCTTATGGCACTTACCGAGTGGAAAAAACTCAAACTAACGGTAAGAATACAGGAAAAGCAGCCATCGTTCGTGAACCGCGCAACGCGGGTCTTTGGCAGGGGCATCTGTCAGGAAAAGGCAACTCTATCGGGATAATCCCGATTAACTCGGAAAACATGTGCAAGTGGGGTTGTGTAGACATTGACCAGTACCCACTGGATCACAAGCTTCTATTAGAAAAGATTAGGAAGCTAAAACTTCCTCTTGTCGTGTGCCGTTCAAAGTCCGGTGGCGCGCATTGCTTCCTCTTTAGTAAAGATTGGGTAGAGGCAAAAGACATGCAGCGGTCGCTTAAAAGCATAGCGGCTGCGCTGGGCTACGGCGAAAGCGAGATATTCCCAAAGCAGATCAAGCTGCACTTGGACCGCGGAGACGTGGGTAACTTTCTAAACCTACCCTATTACAACGCCGAAGAGGGTCTGCGCTACGGCATCCTAGACGACGGCACTTCAGCAACGCTAGAAGAGTTCTTTGAACTATACGAGACACATGTTCAAACGCCAGAGCAGATCCAAAAGCTACAGATAACAGAAGCTACAGAGTCTACACCCGTAAAAGACGGCCCGCCGTGCTTGCAACACCTCGTCAAAGAGAAAATCTCTGAGGGTGGTCGCAACAATGGCCTGTTTAATATTGGCGTGTATTTGCGGAAAGCATTCCCCGATAGCTGGGAAACAGAAATCCTAACGTACAACATGCAGTACTTTGAGCCGCCGCTCCCTCTGTCAGAAGTCACAGTGGTTGCAAAACAACTTGAGCGCAAAGATTATGCCTACCGATGTAGTGACGCCCCAATTAACGCACACTGTAACAAGGAGCTTTGCCAAACCCGGAAGTTTGGTATTGGAAGCGCAATACAGAACGCTACCGTGGCTAA
>Ga0308008_1000296_pt1 | contig 21641 bp, 27 predicted proteins | sample Neamet125_FD_203140 | JGI IMG/M metagenome (GOLD analysis project Ga0308008, IMG submission 203140) | Marine microbial communities from water near the shore, Antarctic Ocean - #125 | ecosystem: Environmental > Aquatic > Marine > Unclassified | place: Southern Ocean | collected 2014-07-24
CTTCCACTGGTACTGCAATGCCGCGCTGCCAGAGGCAAACTTAACGACACTTCCTCCAACCACTAAGTACAGCAAATCATCTTCTAGATCGTTGTATCCTGCTGTCGCGTGAAAATCTAACTTGACGTAAGCGTCAGACCCGCCGCGAGGGTCGAAAATAAAACCTTTTGACTCAGTACCGTTGGTGTAAAACGCGATGTACTGTCCTTCGTATTGGAAAGCAGTGATAGAGGAGGGCGTTAATTCTTGCCATTGATCTCGCGACAGAAGCGGTTCTGTTATCAAGCTCAGTCCTTGCTCTGTGGCTCTAACCAGACCGTCGGGAGAAGCGTAAATAACGTAGGAACCCATATCGACAATAGACCGCTTACTTGCGCAGGAAAGAGTTGAGTCTATTTCGGTCATGCTCATCGATCTTGGATCAAGACCGGAAATCATTGCTGGTTTTTCTTTGGTTAAAACAAGAACACCGTTAGTCATTGGAGCCAAACCAACAATGTCGCTTTTAAGTGTCAGCCTATTAGCTAATGGATATGCGTGGGGAAGAAATGCCTCGTTGAAAATGACTGTCCTTCCTGAAAATCCAGCGACAATCCCGTTGGGCAAACTGATTAGCCCTAACATTTGACCGTTAGGGTGATCTGTCGCGTTGTTATCTGGTGGACCTACATGACCTGTAGATTGGATAGCTTCACCTAACTGAGCGTTAGTTCTACTATCGTCATATACGGCAAGAGCCGCCGTGACCTCCGTGACCCTTCGGAAAGTTCCAGTGGCATCTGTGCGATAAAGCCTTTTTGTTGAAATGATTGAGTTTGGTGCTGCCACAGTAGGAAAAGTAATTCTAACTAACTGGTCAGTGCGCTTGTTGAGTATGTGAGTTATATCCGCAACATTTGGTGGTCCTTCTTCCCCGTATGCAGAAACGTAGGTGTATATGTAAGATACGCTTGAAGGTTCCTCAGTATCGACGTTTAAGCTAGTTGCGGGGACTAATAGTGGTGCTGAAGAAAATTGCGTTGGAGCGGGTATTCCAAGCCTGTAAAAATTACCACTAGACACTATAAAGCCAGTAGTCATTTGCGGGTAACTATGGGCGCCTGTTACATAGATTCTATGATGTGGATCTTCTGCAATGGGCGATCTGATGAAGTCAGCTTCGTTGTTAGAGCCTAGCCAAAACGAGCCGTATTTGAATAAAGATTTTGTGTTAGCAGTTACCGAGTGACCACCATAGACAGTTAGTCCAATTGCGTTTGAATTAGCTTTCCAGCCTTCAAGCCTACCGCTATCTAATTTTGTATTCGTCGCGATTTGAGCCATTTCTTGCGGCAGCATTCGCGCAAACATTTTTGGAGCTTTGCCGCCAAAACCTTGTACCTTAACTCCGCTCACCTACTTCTCCCGTGACACTTTGTTAATTTTTTCTACCGTTCGCATAGCGCCTAAGCCGAGCATTCCCATTAAAACTGGCATCATTGTGGATGTGTCGATTAGAGGCACCGTAATGTCTGACTCTAGAATTGCCAGGGCAAAGTTAGCCATCGGGATTAAAACAAAGTTTGAAGCCATGCCAAGAACGCACACCCAAGCAACGGCTGGGCGCCAACCGGAAACAAACAAGGAGGTCGATGACGCCTCAACCTTATTGATTTCGAGTTGACCTTTAGCCAGGTCTTGAGCGTGACGCTCAGACATGGTCGCAATTTCATGCGCCAATGCGTTTTTCTGGTCTTTGTCTTCTATGAATTTATCAAGAAGTCCAGTGACGGGTGCGATCAATGATTGTAGTGCCAGCATTTTAAAAACTCCTTACTACTCTGCGGGCCAGTTTTGTGCGCCCATCACAACCGCTAGTGCATCAACGTCTGCTGCACCAGTAATAGCTGCCTTTAGCCTTCCGTATTCTGTAATCACTGCTGCACGATACGTCACTGTGGCATCAGGTATAGACACTTCACGCTCTGCCTTACGAATGACCATCCAATCCGTATTGGCTAACGCACTGTTAGATTGAGACTTGATCTGGTTCTTAAAGTTGTACTTCAAGCCACGGGTGATTAGCTTCTCGCTAGTATCTACCATTGCCCCATCATCGCCTTCATCTGGGTCATAGACTTGCACATACAACTGATTGCCGTCAGCGTCTTTAGCGTCAACATCCTCAACAGCCATTGCGGTATTAGTAAAACCTTGAGTCGCTACGCCGTCTACAAGAGTTATGTCGCCTTGCGTGACCCAGTAATACTTGCGGTCTTTTTGCTCACCAAGAACGATATCTTGTAGACCATTGGCTGTCCTGAAGTCGCTATCGGCTATACCACCAGGAAAGCTGGTCTGGGGAAACAACTGCCGGATGGTACCCGTTGCCGATATCGCCCCATCTGTAATTTGTGCGTACATATTTTTTTCTCCTGTTAGCGCCCTGTAGCGCTTTTGAACGGACTTTCCGCTAGGGCTAGGTAAAGGTAAACATTTCCATCAGTATTAACTGATGCACCATTGTTTCTAACTTTAAAACCATTACTTAAAAAATCAGCCCACGCATATGTGTCTACTGCTGCGTCTTGGTCAAGCGAAATATACTTATTAACGACATTGCTCGGGTTATTTTTGTTATCGCTTTGCAACCATGCTCTTGCAACACTAGTATTTTTGGTTACCACCCAAGCTGGCTTGAAACCTAAATCTACAAATGGCCCATCCGTAGAAGATCCATTGCCGGTGTAAACGCCCATCTTGCTGAAAGCCGGTTTTGAAACAAAATTATATGCAACGAGTGCGTCCCCGCTGCTCCACCCAATATTGCTAATCATTGATGAGCTTGGTGTGCCCCACTGAGACAGCGAATTTTGTTTAATATTAGTACTGTCTAAATGCATATAATCTAGGGAGCCGTCAATTAAACCGTTTATAAATACATACCAGGGAGATGTTGAATTTCTTCTTTTATAAATTACTATTTCTGGAGTAACACCTAGACCATGAGGAACAGTTCCTGCATCAGTTCCGTTTGAAGTCCAAGTTACGATACTAAAACCAGCGGCTTGATTAGCTGAGACTACTGCGTCTATATCTCCGCTTGTGTCCGTATACCCTGACCCATTGGCTTTCCAGTTCCAAGAAATCATATTACCGCTATTTATTACACCCTGTGCGCTGGCATGCTCATAGACGGTAAAACCATCTGACGTAAAAGCACTTAGTCCTGCACCACTATCAGAAGTTTCTACGTTAATTGTAGAGGGAGCCATTGTTTTATTAGGACCTCTAAGCGAATCCTGCAAAGAAGGGTGAGCGCTAACATTTCCTCTTTTGATCCAAACAAGATCAGGTTGGAATCCTACTCCAGTGACGTTGTTAGTTGTATTGCCGCTTCCGTTGTAAAGCAGAGTATTAAAATGCTCTGACGGCAGGGGGATGGCTGGGTCTGGGAGGTTCTTGGTACAGAGTGCTGAAAATCCAGAAGGCACAGGATAGAAAAAGTCACCAATACCATTTGTGTCTTCATTGCCTTGGGCAGTTGCAAGACCGCTAAACGTGCCGTTCTGACCAAAGTTAGCTGTTGAGTTCAGATTGTAAATAGTAGTAGCAGGGTAGTAAGTAGATCCGTCTGCTAATCCTGTAAAGGCTGCCCCTGCTCCAGTTGAAGGATTAGCGCCTGTACCCATCCAAACACCGTTTAAAGAGAACCAAGCTTTTCCGTTATCTAAGTCGAGTGCAACAGCCGCTTTCCACTCAGTAGTAGGTGCGACTGTTAGTTGTGTACCGCCAGCGGCATTGTGCCAAAGTTTTCCATTTGATCCATCGTAACCCCAAGACCATGGTTTATAGCCAATATAAGTACCAGCGGCCAGCCAGTTATCAAATAATCCCGTGTCTGTGACGAACCCAAGATTACAATATTGCAAGTTGGATGGGCTTACTATTTGTTCCCAGTACCATTTTCCAGTTGATACCCCCATTGTTGCAATTCCATTTCTCCACTGGTTTGGAACAGTTAGTTTTAAGTTACCGTCAGAGAACACATAATACGGGGTAGGAATAGCAGGGTTCCAAGTAGCAAAGTTATTCGTAGGCGAGTCGTTTACAATATTAGAGTTGGCTAGATTAAAAGCAGAGTAGTTATTTCCATTTCCAGAAGAATCTCCTCCTATTAAATCAATGCCGGTAAATTGAGGGGGTACAGCTAACGACGTTCCGACAGGAGTGTATGTTCCATTGACGGTAACAGTCTGATTTGAAGATGAAGCGTCTACAATAGGGTTAGACTGACAAGTCAATAAAACAGTGTTTGTGATAGCTGTAAGAGGCGCTGTTGGTACTGTATAAGTTGAACTGTTATAAAGAGATGTACCAACAACTAATCTAACGTCAGTCATTGAGCCGTAAAAATCCCAACTCGTTGTATTTATCATTCCAATATGCAAATTAGCACTAATGTTTGATATGTTACGAGAGAATGCGCTTCCAGACCTTGAACCATTACAATAAAAATAAGCCGTTCCGCCACTACATGAGTACGCAACATGGCTCCATTGATTTAAAGCTACTAGCCCCGCAGCACTATTATGCTCTGCACTAGGGCTATAAAATTGCATAGAGCCATTAGCCTGCACACTCCAATAATATCCACCCGAACCATCCTGCGAAGCAATAGTATTATATGAGTAAAGGGCTGTTGGATAGACCCAAGCCTCCCAAGTAAAAGTATCTCCTGGCGTTAGGCTATTATCATCTGTAACAATAAGGTAACTATTATTTCCACTAAAAACAGATGAATGATGCGGCTGCGTTTTATTAAACGGCAAGTAGAACCCGTTAGTTCCGTAACTACCGCCTGTGTATTCTTTGGGTATCCATTGCCCTGTGTCTGAGTTGGTTTCACCGAAGTCGCTTGCTGCTTTTGCAGCACCGTCGATAAAGTGTGTTTCTGCTAAGTAAGACTTCAACGGAAAATCTGCACTGTGATACTGACCAAGCCAATGTGCAGTAGCAGTATTTACATTAAGCTCTAGATTTTGATTAGGATAAACAGACGTTGCAAAAGAAGTTTCTTGTACGCCGTTAACGTACATTTTTACTCGATTAGCTGCTGTTCCTTGAGTTGTGTCAATCGCTAAAACAATATGATACCAAGCTGATGGGTCACGAAATACCCTGTTAGTAGTTAAGTTTATTTGAAAAGCACTACTAGCATAATATACAACTCTTAATGCATCGTCTGGAGTTCCGCCGCTTTCAAAATTATGATGAAAGACATCAGAGTTGCTAGTCCCTGCCGTCATGATTACTCTAGATGTCCCATCAATTGTTGTTATTTTTACCCAATAGCTAAGTGTAAATGTTCTTCTATTTCCTGCTGAAGAAGGGGTTCTTTTCAAATAATCGTTTGTTTGCGAAAATATCAAAGACTTCTCTATCTCAAACGGCTCTGCAACAGCACCACTACCCATCAGTATTTTATTTGCACTAGTCATTAGCTCAATACCTGTCCTGCTGTAAATCCAAGATAATTAGTCGAATCAACTATGACGAAAACAAAAACATCTACATTTCCTGATCCCGTACTAATTGTTGGCGCTGTTGCCGCCGCCCAATCCACGGTTGCGGGCCAGGTTATTGTTTTTGCTGAAGCGTTTTGAGTTATTTTCAGAACAAAGCTGCTGCCATATCCTGACCCTGCTGGATTTGAAAACGTGTATGTCACATTTTCACTTAATGCGTGTGTGAAAAAGCTTCCATCCTGTAGGTTAATATTTACAGTCGCGCCACTTCCTAATGCGGTAACAGTTTCATTGACACCACCGCCAAGCGTTAAAACACCATTTGCATCCGCAGTAAGAGCTTTGCTTGCCGCACTCAATCCTAATTGAGCAATGTCTAAATAGTTCAGCTCTGTTGAAGTCGCTGTCACATTGTCTAAAATATTTAACTCTGCTCCAGTAGCGGTAACCGTTGTCCCTGCAAGAACGATACTGCTACCAGTAAGGTCTAAATTGTCGCCAGACGGCAACTCTTTAATGCCGGAAGAATCTGCGGTTAGTGGAAATCGATTTGCCATTTAAGTTACTCCTATTGAAATAGAGCCTGACCTTGTGGCTATGGTGAAAATACCTGCCAAAACGTCTATGTCTATAGTTGATGCTCTGCCGAAAACCTTTACAGTTCCCGAGCTTTTTGGTTGTTCTCCCACAAATGGCATTTTTTATTCTCCTAGTGTCGGGCGGGTTGCAGGAAAGTCTGAAGTGCTGGGCCAGCCACGAAGCGCAGCTCTGTAAGTAATGATATTGTCGCGGTTGGGCCAATCTGGTGTTTGAGATGCTGTGTCTGTTGCAATAAGCTCCTGACCTCTCCACCTTCTTGCCTCTTGTTAAGCCGTTAAATCAGGTACTTCAGCGGGTACGAACGCTTCGTAATACTCAAAATTTGCTGCTACGAATGATTCTTCGGCAGTAATGCAGGGGTTAGTAATATTTCCACCTGCATCTTTAATTACCCATTTACTGCTCATAAAGTTTCTCCTGCTACCCTGGTAGATACTGTATTAAAATGATGCCGTGTCCACCGGTTCCAGCTCTCATATACCCCGCATAAGTAGAATTATTGCTCCTACATGCCCCACCTCCAGCACCTATACCACCATTCCCCGAAAAGCTATTTATACCTACGCTAGAGTAGGCATATCCACCCCCACAAAAGTCTTCTCCGTGAATATGATCACTCTGATCTTCAGCGCTTTGGTTGCTCTGCCACATGCCACCTCGCTGCCCTCCACAGATTGTTCCGTAACGAGATGCTAGTATCCCTCCTGGACCCGCGTCTGTTTTCGCGCCAAGAAATGATACAGATGACGCCGTTGCACCTGTTGCATATACACCAACCGCGCCGCCACTAATAGTACCTGTACCTCCACTGAAGCCTGCCCAACCTTCATTAGCAGAACCTGAAACAGCTCCTCCTCCTGCATTCGCCGCGCTAGATTGAATACCTCCTTCACCGCCTCCGCACGTAAGCGTTCCTGTTATTCCAGTACCTGCGATAGTAGAGTTTCCCCCAGTAACACCATCTCCAAGACCCATACGCATGTTGCCACCAGCCCCAACTACAAGCGTAAAAGAACCTGCGGTTGTTACAGCTAGACTAGCTATCTTTCCGTAGGCAGCGGCTGCTCCACCGCCATAAATAGTTGTACCAACTGCTCCAGAACCTCCTCCACCGAGGACATGTATGCAAATATTGCCGTCTTCTGGAGGAACCCAAGTCTGAGAATTAACAATGAAATATTGAGGGTAAGTTTTCCCTCCACCACCACCGCCACCTAATTTAACTGGCACTTAGACCTCCATCCAACCGAGCGTTGCGTCGGCATAAACAAGTTGAGTTCCTGCGCTTGCAGCAATTTCACCGCTATCGGCAGTACTGTTGATTTTATCTGAACCGTTGCGAGCGATAGTTACTGCCGCGCTGCTGTTGTTTCTAACAGACACGCTGTGCCCTCCTACTCCAGCCGGTAAAGTAATTGTTATCGCGCTAGAACCCGTGACCATAATTTGCGATCCGTTAACTGCTGTGAAGTTCGCAGTTTTAATAAGCCATGCGTTGTAGCTTAAAACTGGAGCGGCGACGGTTCCAAAACTTAGTACATTGTTGCCATCAGTTTTCAAAAACTGACCACTAGCTCCGTCTGTTACAGCAAGTTTTGCTATGTCTACTGAGTTGTTTGCAATCTTAGAGGTAGTGATTGATGCATCAGAAACAGCTAGAGTTTTGATAAGACTGTCATGCCCAACTACATAGTCGATTACATCTGTGCTGGCTAATGCACTATTAAAAATAATCTGAGAACCGCTGACAGTAAATCCTGACACAGGTGCTTGAGTCACGCCGTTCAAACTGACTATTAAACTAATAGCGCTTGTAGGAAAATAAGCTGCGCTATCTTTTGTAAGGTTATAAGTTGCGGTTGCACTGGTTGTTATCGCGTCAAGCAACACATTGCTCTTTCCTGCGCCGCTGCTCCTACCGAGAAAAGGCATCTACTATTCTCCTAATGTCGGCTTAGTGTCAGGAAAGCTAGACGTAGTGGGCCAGCTACGAAGTGCTACTCGATAAGCAATGTACGCTGCATGTTGCGGGTGGTCTGTCGTCGGCACAATAAAGTCAGTGGTACGCAGCTCTCCATCTCTCCAGCCTCTTGCAAGTTCTTCAGCGGGTATTACGGCTTCCTCTGGAGGTACGTTTGCTCTATAAAACTCAAAGTTTGCTGCGACCCATTCTGCGGATGCTTTAATACTTTCGTTAACTACATTTCCATCTGCATCTAATATTGTAAATACGCTCATAAATTCTCTCCTACTACCACGGTAGATACTGGATGATTACGAGTCCATCACCGCCTGAACCTCCAACTCCGTTACCTGAATTTGCGTTGTTAAAAGCTCCTCCACCCCCGCCTCCAACGCCGCCATTTCCAGCACTTATCTTTCCACCTGAACTCCAACCACTATGGTGACCTCCACCACATAAGTCCCCGCCCTGTAGGTCAGGACCGCTGGGGCTACCTACTTCGTCATAGCTGCCATTGGAAGTATATTGAAACCCTGCTGGGCTGCCCCCGACTATGAAACCAAACCCAGAACATGCAAGACCTCCCCCTTGAACATCGGAGCCATATGAGTAGTTATTGAACTGATTACCCCCTATACCTGTTCCGTTAACTCCAACATTACCGGCGTTTGAGCCTCCTTGATTATTTACATCTCCTCCAGAAGCAGTCCCACCTGGGTCACTTCCGTAATTCCATCTTGCTCGACCACCGCCGTTTGTATAGAGGTCGGTCATACCTGTTTTTGAAACGTAAGAGGCACCACCCGTGTTGCCTTGTCCCTGTCCCAAGCCGCCAGTTCCGCCACCGCCTATAACAACAGTAAAGCTGTCAGAAGTAGTTACTGCCAGAGAGTTTTTCCTACAGTACCCGCCACCGCCACCGCCATAACAGGAAGCAGCTCCACCACCGCGACCAGCTCCACCACCGCCAGCCCCAATCACATGTATACAAACATTCCCATCCTGTGGGGGAACCCAAGTCTGAGAGTGTGCAAGAAAAAGTTGGGGGAATGCTCCTCCCGCTGCTGCGCCTAAAACTGCCATATTTTTCTCCTAGATTGCGAACCAGCCAATGGCTGCACTGACGAACACAAGCTGCACGGAATTGCCTTGGGGCAGGGTGCCGTCCTCGTCTAATGATCCGATTTTTGACCCATTTCGCCCCACTGTGACTAGTGCCGCTCCGGCGTTTGCAATAATTACCGATTGAGTCGGAGACGGGGACGCTGGCAAAGTGATGGTGAAAGCCGTGCTTGGCGCGTTGCAAACAATTTGATCCTTTGCTGCACACGTAAAGGTAGCGTCTTTTATTAAAAAATCGTTATAAGCACCACCAACCGCAACCCACGCATTGTCACCACGCAGAAAAGTTGTAGCTGAAGCGGTGCCGGTTGCTGCCAATTTAGGAATTGTAATTGCATCGTCAGCTATAGATGTTGTGCCAAGCTCTGCTTTTAACGCTCTTGACGCTAATTTTGTAAGAGCCATTAGGTGATCTCCATAATTCCGAGGCTGACATCAAGAGCAGAAGCTGTTCCCGATTTGACTCGCAAGACATCTGTTGTTTCCAGAATGTACTTTTGTCCTGACAAAACTTCGAGAGTTGTTCGACCTGGAATACTCACGGTATCTAGAACCTGAAAAACTGTGCTGCTTGCCGAGGTGTCTTGACTCTGCACTGAGACATCAACTGAGCTGCCAAGCTTGTTACAAATCGCAAGTCCCAGAATCACAGTCGTTGTTGACGACGGCGCAGTATATAAATCAACGTATGCTGAGTGATTTACGTTTGCCGCGAATGCGTTTTTAAAGGTGTTAGCCATTTTATTTTCCTATCCTAATGCGATTGCGAGTGCCGTAGCATCGTCAACAGAAGCTGCGCTTGCAGCGGTAGCTACAACTTCGTTTACCCCACCCGCCGTAATTCGAAGTTCAAACGCATCGCCGCTGGCGAAAGAGGTTGCCGAAGTTCCGTCTTGACCACGAACTACAGTTAAGTTGGTGCCAGAGATTGCGGTCACTTTGACAATTTCCATCGTGACCGGTCCCTCTTTCTGCAACGTGCAGAACGCATAGTCGGTAGCGCCTAACGTGGGGAACCCTGTTGCGCTAGTTATCGGGATCGTAGTTACGCTGCTGTTAATGGCGCCGCTTATCGTTGTCTGAAAATTGTTCGCAAACTTAATGCCCATCGCATTTCCTTAACTAGCGGTTATTTGCCAGGTTATCGTCATTACGTCCGACGACGATTTATTTACTTGGGCATAGACAGTCCGACACAACATTGTGCCGCCGCTAGATGCGTTCAAAATAGCGGCTTCAGTTAATGCCCCTGTTCCCGTTCCGGCTGCAAAAGTAGCAACATAAGAAACTTGATTGGCAGAAACAGTTGTTGAGGTCAGGGCGATACGCGCTAACTCAGTACCTAGTGCGGTATCTGCTACGGCAGCGGCAGTACTTCCAGAGCCGACTGCCATGTGCGACATAGCCGTAGCTGTCGCGTCTTTCATTCGCGATGCCACATAGCCTTTACCTGTAGTAACGACAAGGTTATCTATGTCTCGAACCACTTTGCCGTTGAGTGATACGGAGAGTCTCCCCGTAAGTGTTAAAGCTGAGTTAAACATTATTGATTCCTCTCAATTAAGAGTTAAGTGCGAACGTGTTGAACGCTGAAGTATTAAGTACCGAGTGGTTATGTCGAGTTACTAAATGAGTAAAACTTTCTGAAAACGACACAGAGTCTGTTTCGTTCTTTTGAACAGAGAAAACACTGTTGTCACTAAAAGAAAAGACGTTGGTCTTATTAACCACCGCTCCGTTAGTATGGTTTTCAATGTCATCAAGACTAAAAGCATCAGTGAACGCCCGTATGTAAGACACATTCCTATTGAATATATCCCCGACACTTAAACTGTCTGCTAGAGGTTTGCTTAAAGACTTACTATCCGTATCAGAAATAGGTGTCGAGTCTGTTTTTACTGCCGAAAACGCTGTGGATAAAATCTCAGAAACCGACAGCGTCTCTGTTAGACCCTTGCCTATAGTCAGAACAGCAACATCCGAAACAGCATATGAGTCTGCGAAGTCTCTGAAAAATTGAACAGTAATGTCCACGTTTTCTGAAAGCGATAACGCCTCGCTGATTTGTTTTTGTAAACTAAGCTGTTGAGAGTCGCTGATCGATAATGTTTCAGCGGATACCTTTCCTATGTTTAAGGAAGAGATATCCGAAAAGGAAAAAGAGTCAGGACCAAGGTATCGGTTAAGCGTGTAGTAGTTTAAATCTACTTGCGTTGCCTTTAGCTCGTTCCAGGTAATATCACCCTTAACTAACTGGTATGCGACGTCAGCTTTAAGATTGCAGTATGTAACGTCCATTCTTTTAGCCATTAGTCAAAATCGCTCCTGACTTTCAGCTTGATTAGATCGTAAACGGTTTGGACCCCACCGTTATTAAAAGTGATCTCGATCTCACCTTCATAGACTCCGGCTGTACTTAATGTACCTGCCGGAAAATTTGTGGCGACTTTCCCTAGAGAAGGGTTAGTTAAAGAGCAGGTTAGGGTACTGGTTATTGTCGTAGAACCTACCTCTCTAAGCCTGAGTCTTACACTTGCACCCGTGACATTAATAGCTGCCCAAGTGGTACTGTCTTCTGCATCAAGTATTTGACCTGCCGCCGCTAAATGACTGTTCTTTAGTGTGAACGTCAGCTCAGGCAGAGTGTCACCGGTCACCAAATTGAGAGTGTCTGAATAAGCCATTAGATAAACTCCCTCTTGCGTATCGTTAAGGTGCCACCGGCAAACCCAAACTTAACCTGGCGAACAGCCTTGCTGACCTCTCTGTCAAACAGAGCTTTTTTGCTTGCCGCCATGTTCGGGTTAGTGAATGGCTGGTTTGGCATTATCTGGAGTCGGAATAGAGCGCCGGATGTAATAGCTTCTCTGTTCTCTTTGCCGATAGTGTCTGGAATACTGGTGCTGGTCGCTGACGGCTTTAAGCTGCACAGCACTCTAATCGTCGCGGCGGCGGCAGGAATAGGGGCGAGATAAAAGGTAGTGTTATCCCTCTGGCTGTAATAAGAAGGAGTGCCTCGTTCTTTGCCGTCTCCAATGTTATGCAGCAACTCGCTATAGCTAACCGCCTTGAGTCGAGTCTTGTTCGCGAAGATATCCGTTATGTAGTTAAGCTCTGTCCCTGCGGGAAGAGTTAGGTCGTAATCATTTACGCCGGCAGAAAGAATGATCTCTTCTGCTTCGGGTATATAAACGCCAGTTCTTTTGCAGAATTCAATAGCGGAGTCTCTGACAACCTTCTCGACAAGAAACTGCGGAACGCCTCTACACTCCGGTCTAACAAATTCAGTGAAATCTGAGTACTTCATCCTAAAGCTCCTGTTGGTCTAGGCGAAGATGCCGCATCAGATCGAGTTTTAATCCCAAGGCTTTGACTAAATGCTTGAAAGTGCATTGCAGACCTTTGAATATTTCCTTCCGCAGAGTCGATTTGGTAAGCCCTGTAAAGGGTGTAATCTACAAGGCAGTTAGCGTAGACATCGTCTAACGCGATATTGGTCGCGGATGAATAAGCCGTAGGTATAACTAATGGGATAGAGGAGTAAACAATCTCTAATGAGTGAGTTCCGCTTATTCCTTTTGGATATATGTAGAAGTTTTTGGGGTTTCCAGAATCGTAAACAAAATGCTCGATTCCTTTTGCTCCAGCTAGGGTTTCATGCCAGTTGGGTAGGTTCTGATCCAGAATAGCCCTTTCAACTTGCGTGATTGCGTTTCCATTTACGTTTCTAATGACATCGACCAACCTAAGTCCTGCCACTGGCAGCTCTTGTTTACTTCCGTTTGCACACGAAAAGGTTTCTGTTGTGACATTTGCGTCAGGTCTGTGAAGCACTACCTCCCGCTGACCATCATTGAGAAACTTCACCAGATTTGCGTTGGTATACCTGGTTGCGGCAGTGTCTTGCAAAACAATGCTTATCCTTGCGAGAACATCTACAACTTTAATCGTCGCCATCTAGCTCCTCCCACTCTGTTACCTCTAGATCAGGAAGACCCGCAAACGAATCCGTGTACGGAAACTCGTTGCCAGTGAAAATATTTTTAACTATTTTCGGGATCCTTAGTTTTGCGGCAGGGACAGGATTGTCTTTGTTCATTTGTAGCCTTTCGACCTGATCCTTCAGCTCAGAAAGCTTTAATCTGCGGTCCAACTTAACGTCAAATGTCGAAATCGTTTCTTTATAAAGATCGTCTTTTTCTGTCTTAACGCTCATTTGATTCCTTTAAAAAAAGGGGAAAGCCCGAAGGCTCTCCCCCTTAGAAGGACTTATTAAGTCCACTTACCGATTACCAGTGCATCAGGTACAACTACCTTAGAACCGAAGACGTTTAGCCCTCTGACCGCATCACCGAACTTGGATTCCATACGAATGGTTTCCGCATTAGTGAACTGGCTGGCAAAGCTAATCGCTTTAGGATGACCCGCGACAATGTGCGTGTAACCACTGTCGGCGCCAGAACCAGGTGTGTAAAGCATGTTGGACTGATAGACAGTAAACCTGTCAACCATGCCAACCTTTCCGTTCCTGATAGGACTTGTATCGTCCCCTGTGAGGTACGCTTGACGAAGCTCTGACTGCTTTAACAAACTAACGAACTCTGGAGAAACAACGATGAATCGTCCTTCCTCTGGAATGTTCAGATTGTCGAGCGACGTAGACATTCCAAGGATCGTGGTCAGCACGTTAGCTGCCGTGATAGTTGTCTGAGAGCCAATTGTTGTGGCTCCAGTTACTACACCTGTAAGAACATCTGTCTCTACCGCAACTCGCATTCCTTCAGAAGCATCACCAGATGCCGCCTCAAGAAGGTCGATGTTGGATTGAGCCTTCAAAATATCCTGAACTTCAAAGCTGTAATATTTCGCTTTGTCGATCAACAATTCCACTTTAGAAGTTGTAAGCTCCTGCGTAGTAATTGATCCTGCGTAGTCACCAATGGTTACGGCGGGTACGGTTCTGATAGTAACCTTGTCGCCTTGACCGGTGATTTCCCCAGTGTAGTCATTGTTAGAAATTGCCGGTAAAACCGACTGCTTGTAAAATTTAGCTTGCAGTAGCTTGCTAAATATTTCGGGTATGAAATTTACTTCCGAGTTTGCGCCCGTGCTATGTCCAAATGCCATTTTAAAAAATCCTCATGCGAGAAAAATAATTAACGGCGAATAGATCCCTCTGACATGTGCTGAAGAATTTCCGCTTTGTGTAGCTCGAATTCTTCTAATGGCATCTGAGTGATGTCATCCACTGTCCAAGTTTTCTGTCCACCAACTTTCTGCTTTCGAGCTTTAGGCATGCGCGGCGTTGCCGCCGACTGTGCCTTTTCGAGAGCAGCTTCTCGCGGCGTAGGAGCTTGGATTTTCAAGTCATCTTTAAATTTGCTGAGAACATAATTGACATCGTTTGCGCTGCCAGCATCTACATAGTGCTGAACATCAGCGCCTTGCGAGTCTAGCCATAAAGCCCAATCACTTGTTTGAGTGATTTCAGAAACATCTGGATGCAACGCTTCAATTTTTAAGAAGTGTGCTTCCTCTAGTTTTATGTTTTTTAAACTTTGCCTTTCATCTTCTACAGCGTTTAATGATTCTCTGGTCCTTCCAATCTCCGCTCGTAGTGCATCGTTGTCATCGAGGAGTGGTACAAAATCAGGATAGTCTTCCCTAAGCTGATTGATCTTCGATTCATCGCGTTGCTGGTCTACAAGCTGACCTTTCAAGTCGCCAACAGCCGTAAGTAGATTTGCGTTTTTGTTCCGCAACTCACTCGCCTCCTGGTTACTCTTCGTCATTTTTGCCTGAGCGCCTTTCATTGCACGTTCCGCTTTGTCGATTCTCGACATAAGGACGTCTAGTTCTGACGGTTGTTCGCCGCGAATTTCGTCTTCACTAGGAGCTTCTGCCTCAAATTCCACCTGTTCCGGCTGCTCGACGGGGGCTTCTTGGATTAACTCTCCTTCAACTTCCTGAGTGTCCGTTGCCACGGGTTCAGTAATTTGCGGATAAGCTTCTTCCATCATTTGCTTGGCTTCTTTTTCTAATCGCTCTGGGTCATTTCTATTTGCCATTTGTTACGAGTCCTTTTGGATGTTCGCTAAATCACAGATATCCGATTGGCACGGGTCTGTGTCTTATTGAGTACAGCTTTTGCTGCGCCTTCTAGTTCAAGCAAGAAACGCAACTCATTGAGTCGTCCTTGCTCGAACCTAAAATTCGTTTGTTCAGCTACTGATAAACGATCTTGAGCATCCTCAAGTCGGTTACATAAGAGGTTCTGGAGGTGGTCCCATTGGGGCTGCGCTTTGAGCCATAGGACCGCCTGAGCTTGCTCCGGCGATAGCTTGATCTTGGAGAGCCTGTTGTTGGGCTGCTTGTTGTTCAGCTTGAAGTTGCTCCGTAGATTTAAGTATTTCATCTGGATCGATGTCCATGCTCTTCGCTATATCTCGAAGCAATTGACCTCTATCCACTAACGCCGCATCCATGGGGTTACTTACAAGACTTAAAAACTGCAAGAGTCTTTGGGATTGCACTTCCTTTTGGACCAGAGCCGTGCTTCCTCTGGGGACGATCTTTAAATCGCCCTTCGCTTCCTCATCTGTTCCGAATTCCATGTTGTAATGGAAAAGGCTTTCGACCATCGGTTCGAGTAAGAAATCGTCTATATTCTTGATTGTGCTTTTCAGCGCGACGTTTGCCGCACCCATCAGCATTGATATACCTGTAGCCGTTTTGTTCATTGATCTGGTTTGCTCCCCGTGCGTATAAGAGGGGAGGGACGTTGTCTCGTCAGCAAATCTTCTGAACAGCTCTACGATTTGGTTCAAGCCATTAGCATTCGCTATCGGTTGATAAAACCTAACGGCTGGCATTGAGCCATCACCACCGCTTCTGAGAAAAACTCTCCACGGATGAATGTCCGTTGGATCTTCTCCGTCAGCAAGTAGGTCTGTATTTACTTCAACCAGGGGACCGGAGGATAGCGCCATGTTGTCTATCCAAATTCTAGTCGCCGCATTCATCGTAGTCTGCGAGTCCCGCATCATTGCCGGAACGCCTGTCCCCCAAAAACTGTGAGGGGACTTCTCGTATGGGAAAATCATGTAGGGAATCTTGTAGCCCGAAATCGGGTTCAACATAATCTTCAAAACTTTTTCTTTTGAGATCCACACGCAGACCGAATAGTCCTCAGTTAGATCAACGCCTTCTTCTAAATCGAAACCGTTTTCCTTCAGCGCGTGTCCGTCAATATTTCCCCAGTACTCTAAAACCTCATAACGCCCAGACTCGCCATGGTCGTGAACGCCTGATATCTGACGTCGGGTTCGTTCGTGGTCTTCTTCTTGGTGATTGCCGTTCTTGTTCTGCTTCAAGACGTACTTCACGATCTCTGGGTCAAACCCTGGAAGGTTTGCCAGTTCGCGGAATTGTCTCTTGGTCAAAACGTGGCGGCGAAATAACCCATCACAATCTTCGAGAGATGTGCAGAAAGGGTCTGGGTACAAGTCAAAAATAGAAACAGATTCTAGATCTGGTGCCGGTTGCTCTATCTCTGATAAAGCAAATTTTTCCTGACCTGTTTGTGGGTCCATCACTTTGCTGTAGCTCTTTTTACGATCAATCCTGACCGTTCCGGCTTTCACAGCACCGCTTCCGAAGATGCAGCTTTCCATGATGGATTCTTTTAATTTCTGTTCAGCGTTAACATCTTGGAGCTGGTCCAGAATAACTCGCGTCATTTTCTCTGCGGCTTTCGTCGCAATCTTTTTCTCGACGTCCTTAAACTCGCTTTCGAGTTCTTTCATTCGAGCTATAACGAGATCTTGGTTTGCGGCAGGGTCTAGACCGCTGGCTTGGATGAGCTGCTGTTGAGCTGCTTCTCTTAACTGCATTGCCTTTAGAGGATCTATCTGAGGGATCTCAGTCTCTTGGACCGCGAAGTACGCATCACCATGCTGGAACAACAGGTCGATTATTCGGCTGTATGCAGCCATGACCTTGGTGCGGGTAAGCCCAACGAATACTTTTGATCGAGCGCCTGATTCGTTTAGCCGTGCTAAAACGTCTGGCTCGTAGATAGCCTGAAACTGACGGAGGTCTTTAAGCCACTCCTTCTCAGTATCTTTCCTAGCGTCTTTGAATTCCTGAAACTGAGTCTTTAAACGATATCCAAGATTCTGTATCTCTGAATCTTGCTCACCGGACGGCTCTTTGTTTTCTGGTTCAATGAACTGGACTAGCTCACTCATTAATACCCTGCCACAGAATCAACTGATTTATACCGCTTTTGTATCTGCGGCGACCTCGTTCGAGGCATTGATGCAAGTCCATGCAAGGCAATAGCTTGAGCTATCACTCTGTCATCATAGCACCCGCGCTGGGAATTGAAAGACCCTTTTTCATCAATGACATACGTCCGTAACTCGTTAACTAATTCCAAGTCTGCGATGCCACTTTCCTCTTGTCGGAGGAGGGCTGCGAGGTTGTCGATGATGAGTGGTTTTGATTTGCTTGTCGTGAGGAAGCCGCCTCGCTTGGTCAGCTTATCTCCGTAAGCATTGTCTAATGAAGACTCAATGAAAAGGTTGGGGTAGTTAACCTCTTGAAGTCTTCGCAGAGTGGTTAGACCATGGTTGTTACGTTCAACGATAATATAGGCAGTATTGAATCGCTGACCCAACTGCTTAACCACATTGCCCCACTCCCAAGGATCGATGTGACCGTGCCAACAAGCGACCTGTCTGCCCAAAGAATCTAAAACCTGAGCGCAACTGTAGTCGCCATAGTTGAGACCTTCGGCAACATCGACGCCGATAACATAACTCTCGTCTGGAATAGGGGGTAACCACTCTTTGTAGGCGCCTTTCTCTAAGGGAGATATCTGCCCCTCGCGAATTTCTCCTATGAAATCGGGGGAATAACACTCGCTTTCGGCTATTGCTAGGGTCTTTTCCTCTACGAAACACCTACCACTGGTTAGGAACGACTCGATTGGAGTGCTGGGATATTCCTGTCTGAAGAGGTCTGTACCCCCTAATTCGTCTAGTTTTGCCCTCCTAAAGCACAATTGAGCGTCAGTTAGGTTGTAAACCTTTGCCAATTTGTCCTCTTCAGGCGTTCTTCTGAAGTAAGGGTCAGGTTTTCTGACGTACTCTGGCATCCAGAACCAGGGTACAAAGCAGGTAATCCACTCAGTTTCTCCACGTAAGCTCTTCATTACCTGATCGTAATACCAACCACCAGCACCGTTTGCGGTGGATTCCAAGATCACTTCAGAGTCCACACCGCCAACTGTTTGCAGCAAACCAGCAACGATATCTGCGCCTTGAGGATAGAAAGCGACCTCAGATCCGTGGACAAACCTGTTTGTTTGCCCTCGACCCGTCTGTGAGGACCGAGCTGTACCGACTCGATACCTAGAATTGAGCTTATCGAAGACCAGTGTCTGAGCTGATTGGCTAGATATCGGTGGTTTAAATGCGTCGTGTGGAATGTTGTCGTAGAAGTGACGCACCATATTGAAGATGCTGTTGGTAGATTCCGCTAAATGGGACAGTACAAAGGCGTTTGCGTTGCGATTTTGAGTAATTCGCCAGAAAAATCTCCCTTCAACGTATGTGGATATGCCTACTTGTCTGGCTTTCAGGACCAATGCGCGGATCCTGCCGGTTTCCTTTAGCTGTTTTTCAAGCTGATTGTGGATATTGAGCTGACCCGTGTTCAGCATGAAGGGCTTAACGGCTCCCTCCTTAGTAATAATCTTCAGGATGTTCTTTGCGTAGAGCGGAAAATCGTTTTTTAAAACTCGCGCAATTGCTTCTATGTCATTTGACAATCTGTTTGACCCACCAATTAAACATTTCGAGAGATAGTTCGTTTCGCATGATATTTACCCTGTAGCAAACCAACCTGATATTCGTTTTTATGTAGCCAACCTCGTTATCCATTCGGTCTATAGATATACACAGATCGGGATTCTCGTAGGTGTAGGTCATCGGCAATTCAGAAATAGCGCAGTAGCCTTTCTGGTTTTGATAAAGATCGATAAGACATTCGTGATCTAAATCGAACTCTAGATTTTTTGTTTGCGCTCTCCCTCTGGCTCTCCTTAGCCGATACAGTAGAAATTGCTCTGGAGATTTTGTTGCCTCTTCTCGTTGAGCTTTATGGAGGCACGGATAACAGAGAGCTTTCCTGCTTTTCCCTGCAACTACGTTCCCGCAAACTTGGCAAAGACGATTTTTAGCTGCCATTCGACACCCTCCGTCAGCTCGTCAAAAAGCTTTACGCCTCTTCTGGAGCTGCCTACTGCAATTTTTGCGTCCATAGTCCGTGTTCCTAATCCAATGCATCCCTCTACGTCATGCGGGAAATTAGCTGCGTGAATTAAAATATGGGTTCGACCAGGAACGTCCTGCACATGCCATGTCTCGCCGAAGCGAGGACTTACTCTCCAGCCCATCGAATAAGTACCTTCGGGTATACAAGACACGTTTGGTGCGTTATCCAGCCAAGGTCTCTCTATCGAATAGAAACGCTGGTCTCCCACCATCATGGATCCCATAGTCCCGTCTGGGTGATATGCGAATCGTTCTAACTCATAGGTTTTCATTTGGGCGCGGGTTTCCTTTTCTTTTTCTTTTTCTTTTTTGTTGGCGGGTAGCTAGTCATCTTTGGTATATCTCCTTATCAACCATCAGAATTTCTTCGGATCTAGTTAGGCAAACCGTAGTGATTTCAAACCGCAATTCGACACGCTCCTGCTGTGCCGCACACTCGTTTACTTGGGTGCCGCCCATGAAGGTGGACAGGTGGAACCAAGTACCGATAGTGACAACGTAAAGGCTAGTCACCATTACGTTTAGCCTTCGCTTTGGCAGTCTTAGAAAGATCCTTCATGTGGACCAAAGGCTTGCTGTTTTTCGTATGCTTCGCCCCAGAGTGAACCTTCCCGTCTGGCATCTTGTGAGACCCTCCCGTATGCAGGGTTCCGTCTCTGAAATAATGCTTTTGTCCCTTCATTCGCCGCCCCACTTAATTAGGTTCTTTCCGAACTTAGCTCGACCGTAAGGATTGCGTCCCTCGTACTCGTTAGAGGTGTCTACACCTACGGCACCATCTATGTACCATCCGTTCTTTTCTATCCTTATGCCGGTCCACAGGGCGTCTACCGAGGTCTCGTCCAGGTTGTTGAAGGGGGTTCCATTAGGGAGGCTTGAGACATGCTCGATCTCGCCATACCAGGTACAGCCAGAGGTAAGAAACGCCGCTAAAATTAAGATTTTGGTTTTCATTTTTCCCTCATTTTTTCTTTGTCGCTGCCATAAAGACCGCCCCCCTTTAAACCAAGTCGTGCGGGAGGAGCTGCTGGAATTTCTGCTGGTTTCTGGATGTCTGGCGTAGTGAATTCTGTTGCAAATGCGTCAAGCTTTGATCGGAGAGAGTCACCCATAGGTAGGTCTTCTCTTTTCCAATTTTTCATCGTGGGTAAATCTTCATCTTCAGCGTAGACGTAGCCACCAATCACCTGGTCAAAGCGGGAAATGTTGTGCCATTTGTCAAAAGAGCGTTTTTCTCGCGTGGCTTCAGGCTCAAATTCTCCTGTTTCAGGGTAGGGCGTCTGACCTGTAGCAAAGCCATAGGAGCGTTTTGCCCAATCCATATATTCTGGGTCAGCTAGGGCTGCTTTTTCTAGATCTGCGTGGCGTTTAGGGTCAACTAACTTGAGCAAATGAAGCGATTCAGCCGCAATCATTTTGTCTTTTGCTCGTCCCTTATAAAGGCTGTCGTTTATTAGGATCATTTTGCCCCCCGTCGGGCTGTCATCACCCCACAGCGTCTCTGAATGACCCTCTTCAGTAGTGCCTATTTCTACATTTTCGAGCAATCTAGTTCGTATACTTGTCATACAGGTACTCTCATAAGGTATGCCCCCTCAAAAATGGTGCTAGTTAGAGCGGTGACAGTCATGGAACCATGGTGAGCGAGGCGCGGATGGCGTGTTTTCCTACCCCACCCGACCCCGATCTGGACCTGATTCTGGGGTGCTGGGAGGGTCGGTTTGATCCTGTAAAAGAGCGGGAAACCTGAGACCTCGACCTTACGAAGGTCGCGCTCAATCAATGCAGCTCCTTGATTTCAAACGGATTCACGGGTTCGCCTTCCTCATTAACCACGACATCAGGCTCTATATCGCTGAGATCAGCCAGAAAAGCGCCGTCGAAGCTGACAACTTCAGACCGTTCGATGAATGCGCCATTGGCTTTTAATAGCAACTCCAACGCCCTGATCCTCGAACTTGATTGGTCGGCGCTGGTTGACTCAGCTTCCAGCATTGAAAGGTAGAGAGCGATCTTTGTGTCTGAATCCTGCATTAACTGGTTCCTCTTGGTGGCAATGGCTTTCTTTAGGTAAGGTTTCGCTAGGTTTTCGGTTGCTTGCTGCTTGGC
>Ga0308008_1000301_pt1 | contig 21356 bp, 36 predicted proteins | sample Neamet125_FD_203140 | JGI IMG/M metagenome (GOLD analysis project Ga0308008, IMG submission 203140) | Marine microbial communities from water near the shore, Antarctic Ocean - #125 | ecosystem: Environmental > Aquatic > Marine > Unclassified | place: Southern Ocean | collected 2014-07-24
TACGAAGTTTATCTTTTGAGAATGCCTAAAGGTTTATTTATTAAAGATTATAGAAAGGAATACGAAAACCATTTTTTTGAGTATGTTAGATTATCTAATTATTTAGATAATAATACTTTACACGTGTCAGGACATAGAAATGGAACTTTACACGATGTTAGAAAAAATATATTAAACGATTAAATAAATATAAACTAAAAAATTAGAACTATGAAAAATTTAAACTACGAACAAATAGCAAAGGCAATTATAAACGGTAAAAATTTGTTGACAATAGGAAACGAAAGTTTAAGCCTACCAAAAGGACAAACCGCAGGAACTGAAATGCAAAAATTATTTTATGCGAGAATGAAAGCCAAAGAAATTTTAAACGCACTTAAAAACTAAAAATATGAAAGAAGAAATAAAACAAATTTGCGAAGCCTTTAATTTGGGAACTTTAGAAAGTTTAAAAACAATTAGAGAGGTTTCGGGATATAAAGAAACTCAATTTAAGACTAACAAAGGAACTTATAAACATTATCTAAAAATAAAAAAATGATACAATACAAAATAAATACAGAATTGTTTGAAAACTACATTAAAAACAGTTTATACAACGAAGACAAAGAAAACCAAACAACAAAGCAGCTAATTGAAAATTTAGCCGACTGTTTGAAAAGTGAATTTTTATATACGAATAATATAGTAAGGTATAAAACGGTAAAAAATTGTTTGATTGAATGGCTGGGAGGTTTACCAAGCTGCATAAATATAAAATTTTACTATAGTGATATAATAGAATTGTATAAGGCAATGGAAGATGAAAATAGTTTCTTTGACGACTTAAGCGAAGATAACCAAGACTTAGCGTTAAACGATTATTTTACATTGGTAGCCGAAGCCCTAAATAGCATACATAAAAAAGAAACGGGAATTAATATATACTAAGATGACAAAGCAATATAAATACAAGTTCAGAAAAAAAGAGTTATCGAGGACGCAAGTCAAAAATAATATCTTAAAGGTATTGAATTCAGCCGACAAAGAAAGTAAGGATTTTGGGGCGAAATGGTACGAAATTGCTAACGACATTGCGAAAGGGTTAACAAGTGAGGAAGTTAATTTGGCTCAATCTGTTGGCGTTATTGCAGCACTTTCCCCGCTGAAAAGTTGGAACCAAAATTTAAAATTGGCGAATGCATTTATTTTAGACGGTAAAAGGAAAGGACACACGGGTGTAATGGTAAAAAAAGCGGATGACATTTTAAGCCTCAAAAATCCAACTACGGACGAAGTAATTAAGATTTTGAACGGGCAAAAAATAGTAAACTTTTTTCTTAACATTCATTACCCTAACAAAGATGCAGCGATTACGATAGACAGACACGCTGTAGGTATTGCGTTGCTAGGTACTGAAAGGATACCGTTATTAAGCACCGAAATAAGCCCAACAAAGAAACAGTTTGAATTTTTGGTACATTGTTACCAATGGGCAGCGGTCGAAAGTAATTTATCAGCGGTACAAATCCAGGCAATAACTTGGGAGTATTTCAGAAAACTAAAAATTAAAAGATGAGCAATTTAAAAGAATTTATAAGCAAGACAAAGAAAGATAAAGGGGCAACTTATAACCTTGAAACGGGGGAACTAAACCCTAAAAGCGGTTACTTTGTAGGAATAAAAGGGGCTGAATATAAATTAGGAAACGAAGCGAAAGACATACAAAACTTCGTGCTAATGAATAGCGTACATTTATCAGATAGGAACAATTTTGTAGGAAGTTGGGTTGAAAATGGGCTACTTTATTTAGACATTGTTGTAATGTTTGACAGTTTAAAGGAAGCTAAAAAAGAAGGCGTGAACAGAGGGCAGTTAGCCATATATGATGCAAACAATAAAAACGTTATTGAGTTATGAGAAATTTAAAAGAAGCAACAAAACTTTGGGATGAATTAGGAGATATACCTTGCGACCCTATAAACGATACAGAAATAGAAGAGTCTTTCCTACATTTTAAAATTGGAACTGATAAATTTGAAATTTGGCACTGGTTTGAAGAGGAATTTAATTTATCAGTTGCGGAAGACTTAATGTATATAAACTAAAAATTAAAAACTAAAAGAGATGAGAAATTTAAAAGAAAGAGGTTACGGAAGTACAGAACATTTTGTAAGTGTAAACGGATTAGAAAAGGAAGCGGAAAGTTTGTTTGGTAAAGGATGGGAGTCTGTAAACGATAGAGAAGAGATTGAAAAATTAATCACCCTCATTGGAGCGGATTTTTATGAGGTGGAGATTTATGAGAATAGCGGATATTATTTTCATGTAGTTTTTAACGAAGACCTAGAAAGAGTTTCAGAATTGGAAGAGCAAAACAAAAAACTAATCGAAAGGTTAAACGCTAATCATTCAGCTATTGATTCGGCTACGGATGGACTTTTGGAACTGTATGGAAACGGATACAAAGATACTGACGTTTATTTAAAATTAGTAGGGCAATTAGCAGAAAATGAAGAGTTGTTAGAAGACTTTCATCACGAAATAGGTATCGTTAAAGATTACAGATTTGGATTAATATCATATGAAGTAGAAAGGCTTAATGATGATTTATTTGTTATAAACGACACTTCTGACGGGTGGGCATCAGCAGAGGTTAGTAATAATATAATGAAAGGGATAATAAAAGGAAAGTATAGCTTAGAACAATTAAACTTTAACTAAAAACTAAAAACTATGAACAATTTATTTAAGAAGGCGTCAGGATTATTTTTAACAGAGGAAATGAGCCACGAAGAGTATATGAATATTGTTGACTCAGGAGGACATTTACCAGTAAGTGAAAACTATGAATATTGGGATGAACTTCAATTAGAGGATGCAATTATTGGAGTAGCTGATTTGTTAGAAAGGGAGGCAGCAAACAAGGGTCGAGTTAGAAACCTAAAGAAAGCAAAGTTGTTGGTAATGAATGAGACTTCAACAAGCAGCCATGGAGAAATGAAACTATCAAAGGAAGTAATCCAAAACTTGGATGCTCTAATTTTAATAAACAAGTTATGCAAATTAAAGTAAGAAGTCATAAGGTTATTAACGAGACTGAAAAGTCGTTCACCGTTATGTGGAGACCTAAAAGAGTCCATCACATTCCAAAGAGTCAGATTATAAGTAAGACTGAGGAGGATGGGGACACAATATTTGAAGTAACTGATTATATATATAAAAAACTAACAAGATGAGAATAGCTATAAACGAAAGAGTAAAAGAATTATTACAAGAGGATTCCTCTTTATTATTTGACAAGATAGAATTTCAGCATATGCATAGACACGGAGGAATTGAGGAAGTTCCATTTATGGATTTACTGAAAGAAATCGCTGAAGCTGACTTAAGAGATGTTGACTTGATATGAGGGACTTTTGTTTAAGATGTAATACACCAAGAAATGATGTTGACTTTGGACTGGGTGAACAAGTGTATTGCAAAAAATGTAGGTCTATAATGTATAAGGAAGGAAAGATAAGCAGTAAGTACTATAGGATTTCAGCATTCAAGGGATTAACCAATGAGGCTATAATAGAATTGATAAACACTAAGAAGCAGTCAGAAATCGCTGAAGACTTTAGGGTGTCACCATCATCAATTAATAAGGAAATTAGACGAAGGGGTTTATTCAAAGGCGATGCGAACAGAAGAGTAAGAAGAGTAGAGGTTTCGGATCCATTGACAGACGAAGACGAATTATATATGACCTACAGATGGATGGGAAGTCCTGAAAGGAAATCATTCAATAATCAATTATGTAAAAAGTGTTTATAATAAGAACGATTACAAAACTAATAGGATATGGGTTTTTATTTTTCCCTATCATTTATTACTTTATAAAATTATGATAAAACTAACGGCAAGGTGTACAAAATGTATGGAGGTGAAACTCATAAAGAAGTTCCGAGAAGGTCGGGGCGGAAGGTATGGAAGGGAAGCTGAATGTAAGAAGTGTAAAGGAATTAAAGGAAAGGCAACATTACTACCTAAGGCTCGGACTAAATCTTGGAGAACTAAGTTTACCAAGGAAGAACACGCTGATAGGGAAGCGGTATTGTTAAGAAGGTCAGACCTTTATAGATGGCTAAGGGAGGATGAAGGACTAAGCAAGACTGCTATAAGAACGAATATGGGTATTAGGGCTGACAAGATATATGAGACCTTTTATTATCCTTATCACGAGATGCGAGTAAGACATATATTTAACTTATCAGATATGCTACCGAGAAAGACGCTGTTTGATATAATGAAAGGAATGAACTCAGGGTTTAAAAAACAATGGTATGACATTGACGTTGAGGAAGGAGAAAAGTTAGAGGAATATTTTAAGAAATTTGAAAAACGAGACTGATATGAGACAAAATAGATTAATAAAAGAGTATAAGAAGTCAAGCAAGAAGGAAGTATGGTTGGATGGAGTATTGTTCAACTTTGTTTACGGGTTGTTAGGAAGTATGGTTGTTGTTGCGATAACCTCAAGAGTAGATGTTGCAGTTTTATTAGCGTATCTGATTTATTATTTCTATCTTGGCAAAGTTATCAACAGACCAAAATACGTTACATCACTAGGAAAATTCATTGTGTTCCCTATACCAACATCAATAGGGGCATTCGTGGGATATAAATTAGCACCATTTTTAATAGAACTGATATGAGAACTACAAAACATTTACCTTGGGCAACTGTAACAGAGTTAGTCGGAAAGATGAGAGAAGACCACAATAGGTTACACCTATTAGTAACAATTCAAGCCTTATTAGGATTAAGGGTTGGTGATGCTCTAAAATTAACATGGAAACAATTGAGTGGAGGAGACTTTGAAATCAAGGAACAGAAGACTGGGAAGACAAGAAAGATGATGGTGAACGATACGTTGAGGGACGCTGCTAAGGCTGAGTTTGACAGACAATATGGTAGAGCAAGGATGACTGACAAGATATTCCTAAACAAACACGGTAAAGACCATATGTCGGTGAGTTATGTTAACCAAAACCTAAAAAGGTCGTTTGCTAAGTATGGCATAGAAGCTAATCAAGTTAGTAGTCATATGTTTCGTAAGTCATTTGCTTATAAAGTGTTAGAGGATGACAACTTCTCTGACAAGGCAATATTCTTAGTGAGTAGGTTGTTGAATCACTCGAACATTAACATTACGATGAAGTACTTGTTGCTTCACGAGAAAGAAGAGTTAGAAATTTATAATTCATTAACGTTATGAACGAACAAAGAGAATGGGACATACTAACGGGATTGTTTAAGGCAGCAGTTGAGCAGCAGAATATGTTGACTGGAAAGCCTAAACAACTATCCAAGGTAATCTTTAAGAGATGGTTTGCTGAAGGCAATAGACTTTTGGATATGATCGAAAAAGAATCCAATATGGAGTTCTTAGAAAATGTCACAGAGACTATAGAAAATTCAGTAAATGAACTAAGAACTAAAAAAATAAAGAGATGATAGAGCTAATGAATTTAAAGATAAAAAGCTTAAGGAGTGAAATTGCCGCTATTGATTACACTAGAAGCACTAGTAATCTCAGCGAAACAGCTTATGATGATAAAAATTTAATGTGTTTGAAAGCTAAGATTCAGATTATAAACGAATTACTAATATCTTACGAACTATGAAATACTTAATAACATTCTCAATGTTCCTAGTGATTATGCACTTGAAATTAGAGAACACTGCGGTGAAATTATCAAGGAAAGAATCTAATGACAATCTAAAGGTTGCTGAACTTGTATTAAAGGATAATACAGAGGAGCTTAATAATCAAAAAAGAGTCACACTCATACTAAGGGGATACATTAAAGGAAGCGAAGAAAGAAAGCTTCAGAAAAATAATGAATATTTAAATTTAATAACACGCTTTATTAAATAAAATTTAATTATATTTGCTCAATAAATAAATAAAACTAAATAAATATGGGATACGGAAATGACAGCGAGAACACGCTACCAACAACATTCTTTAAGATCAACGGTCTTAAGAAAGGTTCAACAGAAATCTTCTTTGAAGGGAAGGAAAAGGTAAACGGAAGTTACCAAGTGATAAAATCTAAACCATCTAAACTGTTTGGACACCTAACATCGGTAACGATAAAGGAGTTTGAGTTTGAGAACGAAACTCACAAGATAGTAAGGTTAGTGTTAGACTCAGAAGATGACAGAGTAATCCTTGAGGGAGGATTTTCAAACGTTATGGTTGGGTTGATTAACACATTGGCAGGCAATGAGAAGCCTATAGATAAGATAGAGTTAGGAGTTTACATCTCTAAAAAAGAGTACCCTTCTATGTCTATAGCTATTGACGGTGGAGATTGGAAAGACAACAAGTGGAAGTTTGATTACACTAAAGTTCTTAAGCCTCTAATTGAGGAAACTAAAGACAAGAAAGGTAAGGTTGTGTCTACGGACAAGACTGAATTGATTAAGTTTTTGTGTGAAGTAATCGGTTCTGATGACTTCCAAGCAAACATCAAGGGTATTGCTCCAGTAGCACCTCCAATAGCTCCTCAAGTAGCTACAGCAGAGGAAGACGGATCGGATTTACCTTTTTAGAAACCATAAAAGAACTACCTCTTAATGTAAGAGGTAGTTCTTATTAAATCAAAAAAAATGAAAGAATTAGAAAGAAATAACAACTCAATAGTTGAGCACAAGAGAATATTGGCTCAATACACTCCAGAGTCTTGGACTAAGCTTAATTCAGCCTTTGGTAATAGGTATATTCCTTTAGAGAACGTTGAAGCTATGCTTGACGAACTTTACACGCACCACGAGGTTGTGATACCATTTCCTCCTCAATATATTGATGGTCAAGTGTTAACAACTGTTAATTTAATAGTACACCATCCAGTTACGGGAGCTAAACTAACTTATTCAGGACAGTCTTGCGTTACTTTCAACTCTGTGAGTCACAAATCTAACCATAAGAATATTCCTGCGGGAGAATCATTTGCAATGATGAATGCTTCAAGAAAGATAGGTAATATATTCAACCCTGAGAGAGTTGACAACGTTGAGAACTTTATTCATGAAAGTGAAGAGGTTGATGAAGAGGTTGTTAGAATGGTTGAGTTAATCAAGAGGTGTAACAGTAAAGTTAAGCTAGGTATGTTCTTGTCTAAAGTCAAAGAGTTGGACAATAAGGAAGTATCTAATTTTTATAAACAAAAAATGTTAGTAATATGAAGATAGAAATTAAGGAGTCAGAGCTAAAAAGTCTTAAGCAAGAGATTAACGGAAGTTGGTCTTACTATATAAGGACAAAGAACTTTGAAATAAAACAGTCAGGGTTTCCTAGTACTAATGAGGCACTAAAGGATGCTGAGATGAAGTTGACAAAAATTAATAAAGAAATGCTAAAAAATAAATAGATATGCAGAAATTAACCAAAAAACAGTTAGAGGTAATTAAAGGATGCTTAGAAGATTCCATTGTGAACATTGACTTTATTGACAGACTAAAAGAACAAGGATTGATTGATAGAAGTTTCAAGGACGGATGGTATTATAACGAGACTGGATTGGTTTATTTCAGTACTGACAAAGAAGGTCTTTATGGTTTTGTTAATGGAGTGTGGAGCGACAGTTATTTCTTTGACAACAGAGACTTATATGCGGCTCTTGACGAAGAAGTTGAGGAGGTTTTAACTGTAGAGGCTAAGAAAAGAGGATTCAAAGTCGGTGTTAGTTATATAGGTGTTAGTTGTAAAGTTAAGTCAACATACACTACTGTAAAAAAATACAAGTTGGTAAGCGGAAGGTCGTTTGCAATGTTTGGCAAACACTTCAACAGTGACAATAGAACTGAGAACTTTAGTGAGGACTCTTGTGGAGGTCTTATTTTTTGTGATGGAGAATGGGCTGAGGTTGATGCTGCAAAAAAAGAAAAACAATACATCACATTTGATGGAAAAACTTATAGAGAAGTATGATACTACCAAACCCAAAAATAATAGACTTTAGCAAGTTCTTATTCCGAGCAAGTAGCTTCGGGTTAATGATGGCTGGAACTAAAGGAATATCAGCCAAGCAATTGGAGAAAATAGATGAATTAAAAGCTAAAGCTTTAATAGTTAAAGGGTTAGGTAAGGGAGATACGGCTAAGTTGTTAAAAGCAACAGATCCTTTAATCATTTCTGAGTTGGAAGCAAAGAGAATAGCTAAGAGGGGGAACACTCCTGCCGAGGTTATTGTTCTTGACAAACTCATAGACTTGAGGGATTCACCATTGAGTCTTTCTCCAGGGGCTTTAACTTACTTGAGAAAAACATTCAGAGAAGTTAAATATAACAGAAGAATTCCTTTAAAGAATAAGTTTTTAGACAAAGGAAACTTTAATGAGGATGCTGCTATTACTATGATAGCGTTAGCAAAAGGAGAATGGTTGGAGAACAATAAGAATAGAGTTAATAGTGACTTCTTTACTGGTGAGGTTGATATGGTTGAGGGCTACGATGCTAAGTGTTCTTGGTGGCTGGACTCTTTTCCAGAAAAAGACGACTCATTGCCTCCTATTTATGAGTTTCAGAATAGAGTTTATATGCACTTACATAATGCTCCTCAATGGTCAACAATTTATTGTTTGTTAGACATCCCTCGTCACATGATGGAAGACTTACTAAGAAGAGAGTCTTACAATGGTGAAGTTTCTGACGAAAGAAAGATGGAGTTGTTTAACCTATATGTATACACTGAGGATACTATGTATGACTTTATTAAGTTCTTCAAGGTTGACTTAGAGAATAACGACAAGGCTAAGAAAGTTATGTTAGATTTTGTACACATACCTGAAGAGAAGAGGATGATTGAGAAAATCGTGTATCGAGACATGGATATAGAAAACATGATGGTTGAGATTGCTACCTTAGGTAGGGATGAATTATTAAGACTGGATAACCTATGAAAAAAATAATATTAGTAGGAGGAGCTGCCTCAGGCAAGGACTTTTTCAAGGATTACTTAACTAAAGAAGGGTTTATGCCTTCAGTATCTCATACAACAAGACCTATGAGAGAAGGTGAAGAGCAAGGTAAGACGTACCATTTTGTAACTGACAATGAGTTTTCTATGATGGTGAATCAAGAAAAGTTTAGGGAACATAAAGTATTCAACGGCTGGAAGTATGGAACAACTAATGATTCTTTTGTAAAGAGTGATGTGTTTATATTCACTCCTTCAGGAATTGATTCTTTAGACGTTACCGACTTTCTTGTTGTTTATTTTGACATTGCTATTAAGTATAGGATTGAAAGATTGTCCAAAAGAAGTGATTCTGATTCTGTAAATAGGAGAATAACGGCTGATTTAATGGATTTTCACGACTTTTCTGACTACGAAATACTAGTTACTGACCCAAAATACGATCCAGTTGAATTAAAATCCTTAATTTTAAAAAATATTTAATATATTATGACTGAAGTTAACGGAATTAAGATCGAAGAGTTAGTACAATTAGAGTTAGACATTAAAGAACACTTCGGTAGTTTCAATATGTTTAGTATGGTTACTCACATTTCTTATAGAAGAGTGCTGGACATGTTCAACAAGTCTGATTTTGACAAGAGTGACTTCAGAGAGTTTAGAAGGTTGCTAACTTTCGTAAGTGAAGGAGATAGTGCTCCGTTCGTTATTTCTGAAGAAGAAAGAAGAGCTATAAGGTTGATTATTTTGACAAACTTTAATAGTTACACTGCTTTCTGTATGAAACACGGGGAGTACGATGTTGTTTACATTACGAACGTAGTGAAGGGTAACTTAAAAAGAAAGACTAAGAAGTTCAAAAAGTTTGCTACATTTTTAAAAACTAAATATAACTTAAAATATGAGAATAATTAAACACGAAGACGAGGCAAGAGATGCAATTCTCGCAGGAATAAACAAGACAGTAGATTTAGTTAAGGTAACATTAGGAGGTAAAGGTCGATTGGTTTTGATTGATACTCCAGGAAATGTACACCCAACTGCTGATGGAGTTACAGTAATTCGCCACACGGCAATGAACGACACTATAGAGGATATGGGAGTTAAGTTGGTTGTTGAATGTGCTGAAAAACAAGTAGCACTTAACGGTGACGGAACCACTTCTGTATCTATAATGCTTCAGGCATTAGCAGAATCAGGAAATAAAGCAATAAAAAATGGATCTGACGCTAATGTTGTTGTTAAACAAGTAAAAGATGCTGTGGATTTAGTAGTGTCTGAGATAGAAAGGATTGCGGTCAAGATTAACAGAAACAGTGAGGAAGTTTTTCACATAGCTAAAGTTTCCTCTCATGGAGATGAAGCAATTGCTAAATTAGTTCAAGGAGCGATACAAAAGACTACTAAGAATAGTATTCTTACAGTATCTACTACTCCTTTTGATAGAAGTTATTCTGAGTTAACGTCAGGATTCAAAATGAATTCAGGATGGTTGTCAGAAAAGTTTATAACAAACAATGAGAAAATGACTACTGAGTTAGTTAATCCTTACATTTTAATATACGAAGGAAAGATTGCTTCTTTTCCAGACATGGCTGAATTGTTAGTTAAGGTTACAGAAGAAAGAAGGTCTATCGTTGTTATCTCTGACAGTTTAGATGGGGCTTCATTGGCTACATTAGCTATCAACAATGCTCAAGGTAATCTTAGTGCTTTAGCTATCAACCCTTACGGTCATTCTGTAGATGACACTAAGGCTAGGCTTCTTGACTTAGCAGTAGCAACGGGAGGAATTGTTATTTCTCCAGACTCTGGGCACGTTCTTAATGAGGTCACTTTAGATATGTTAGGACAATGTGATAAAGTAGTTTCTTCAAACAGTGAAACAGTTTTTGTTGGAGGAAGAACTAAGGAATTAGACTTACAGATTAGGATTTCAGACTTACAGTCTCAGTTAGACGAAGCTACTGAACCTCTTAAAAAAGAATTATTGAACGGAAGGTTAGCAACATTAGATGGTGGCTTCGGTGTTATCTATGTAGGAGGAACTGTTGTTTCAGAAGTTAAAGAGCGTAAAGATAGAGTTGACGATGCACTTGGTGCTGTGTTGGCTGCCTTAGAATTTGGAGTTGTTCCAGGAGGAGGGGTCTCTTTACTTAGGGCTAGAAATGTTTTAGGATACAATGAGGGTGAAAGAATCCTTTACGATGCGTTAGAAAAGCCTTTTGAGCAAATATTAATCAATGCAGGATTAAATCCTTCGTTAATAATGGAGGGTGTTATTGATAGAGGAGAAGGTTTTGGGTACGATGTTGTGACTGACGAGTATGTTGATATGCTTAAGTCGGGGATTATAGATCCAGCAAAAGTTGAAATGAATGTTGTTAAGAATTCTGCAGCGGTTGTTTCACAGTTTCTAAGAACTGCATCTTTGATTTGTAATGTGACTGACTAATAATATAAGGGAGACAGACTATTGTCTCCCTTTAAAACTTATCTTTTTAGAATATCCGAAGACAACCTTTTCACTAAGTAGGTCGTACCCAACACTGAAGTTGTTTCCAGACTTATGACTATAAGTTAATGAAGGAGCAATTACATTCATTCCAACAATAGCTCCAGCAGAAAAAAAAGATTTTTCAATAATTACATTAGTGCTATCTCTAACATAAATAGAGTCAGTTATTATTTGTTGAACTAAGTCGTACTTCATCTCAACATTAATAGGTTTAATGTCGCTTTGAATTTTAATACTATAAGTAAGGTTGCTGTCTTTTTTTTCGTAAAAGAAAGTGTTGGTGTCTATAGACTCTTTTTCAACCTCATGAACTACAGCGTAAGGAACTTTTATTTTAACAAACACAGTGTCTGTTGTATGAGTAGAGTCTACTCTAACTATTTCTATAGGCATTAAGTCTTCTCGACCTTCGTTATTATTACAAGTGAATAGGATTATAACCATAAGGAATAATCCAATGATTACATAATTTTTCATCCCTTTGAACTTCTTTTAGTTTCGTCATGAGTATATTTTGCAACTATACCTCCTAAAGATCCTGCTAAAATTATAGCAACTCCTTCCATTTCTTTGGATATAGCCCACGCACAAAGTAGTGATATTACAGCTCCGAATATTAGTGTTATTGTTAGTCTTGATTGTTTCATAATTATTCTGTAGAAGTTAATATTCCGTTTTCATAAATTAGTGTTATTGTTGACCTTCCGCTTGTTACTGATATCTCACCAGTATAACCTTCAGATTCCCCCGCAGCTCCTTGAGGTCCAGTAGCACCTGTAGCACCTGTAGCTCCATCTCTACCCGCCTCTCCTTGAGGTCCAGCATTACCTGTAGCACCTGTAGTTCCAGTATCTCCTTGAGGTCCAGTATTACCTGTAGCACCTTTTTCTCCAGTTGCTCCTGTATTTCCAGTTTCACCAATTTTACCTTGAGATCCATCTCTTCCAGCCTTTCCTTTGCTTTTTTTTGCATCTTCAACTTTTTCAGCTTCTTCAGCTTTAACTTCAGCCTTACTAACAGTTTTTTTTAATGACCCATATAGACTTCCATTAAACCTCATTCTTGTTCTTTTTTAGATTTTATTCTTCCTTTTGCTATGTGTAGTATTCTCTCCTCTAATTTTGACACCCTTATAGTTAGTTGCAATATAATTTCATTAGAAGATTTAATGTCATCCTCTAACTCATTGATTCTGTTCTGTTTATATTTGGCGCTCTCAGATTTTTTTTGATGCGTAAGGTCCATCTTTTTTTTAATAATAACCCACACTTCTTTGATACCGAAAACACCAGCTAAACTTGTAACTATTAGAAGTGTATCTTCATTATTCATAAGCGATGCTGTGTTTATTAAAATTGTTTTAAAACCTCATGATCACTAATAAAATCTTCTTCTGTTACACCCTCTTCGATTGTGTAGCTTCTTGAATGTTTTATTATCTCACCTTCACCCTCAAAATGAATCTCTAAATACAAACGTAAAACTGTATCAGTTTCTAATTGTGTATTTTCATCAATTACATATTCAGTCTTAATACCTTGACTTTCCATCGTTGGATTGGTTAAAATTAAACCTGTTTCGATTTCTATTTCCATAATTTTTTATTTAAAATGTATTCTTGTTACAACGTGGGAAAAAGAATTAGCCTTTACACCATTATAATAAGCCCCTAAAGCTGGATGCCAATAAAAGGCTTTTGTAGTATTGTAACTAGTACTTGTAAATAAACTTCTTTGAGCGGCTCTTATGTATGGTACGTATTGCTTAATAGGGTCAAATCTATGTAGGCTGGATGCCATCTTTGCATTTAGCCCAAACCAATCGTTATAACCAAGAAGTGATGTACTATTAAAGCCCTCTAAACTTCCACCAGCACCGTAAAATGTATTCCATGGCTTAGTTATTCCATTAGAGGCAGACCAAATGTGACCTAAACCAGTAAAATTGTCGACAGAATAATTTAAGGCAAAATTCTCTATTGGAACTCCTCCGCTTGCATTTGTGTACCTATTTTTGTTTCCAAAAAAATTATTATGTTTTAAAGTCCATCCTGTAGAATCAGTTGCCCAATCAATTTCTTGAGTGTATAAAGGGTTTGGAACTGCCGTATAATTATAGCTTCCATTGTTAAATTGCCATGCATCATCATATAAGGCTAACGATGTTAATTGTCTAGTCTGATAATTTCTTTGATAAATTATTCCGCTTTTAGCAGATCCTCCCCCACCCTTTCTTGTAAGTCCGCCTCCGTTAAACCCCATTTTTTTTATTTTTAAAACTCATTAATTAAATAATAAATTAATTATATGATGTTATTCATCTCGCCTAATCTATTGTAGTAATCCTCTTCTCTTGTGAATGTCTCTAGTTTATCCTGCCCTGTGGTCATCACTTGACCGACATCTACAAAACCACAATTATCAATGCTAATTATATACCATGTCTTAACTGTGTGTCCTTTTATCTCTTTCATAATTTATTTATTTTAAACTTGTCCTCCGTCTGTTATTGTCCATCCGTCTGCAATTAATACAGCTCTTGCATTTGCTGCAGCTCCTGAACTATATTGAGCCGTTCCTGCATGGAATGGTACGTTGTTATTATGTGTTTGTGCTGCCCAACTTATTAATAATAAATCATAATTTGTAGTGTCAAATGAAGTGCCGTTCAACATTAAAGTCGCATTGGTTAAACTTGATATATTCCACCCGCTTAAATCTTGATTAAATGCGCTGGCAAATCTAAACATTTGATACATATTTGTAACACTTGACGTATCAAAACTTGAAACAGAAGTATTAAAAACAGTATTGCCTACAAACATTTGACCCATATTTGTGACATTAGAGGTGTTGTTAAATGTTAATAAACTATTTAAGCTAGAACAACCGTTGAACATGTTGTTCATTGTAGTACAATTTTTCAAGTCTAATGTTAACGGCTTATTATAACTAGAACAACCGTTAAACATATACGCAGTTGTCGTTACCTTAGACGTATCGTTCAAAGTTAAAAGACTATTGAAAGATGAAGCGGATGAAAACATGTTAGTAATTGTAGTTACCTTAGACATATCAAGAGTCAAAGGACTATTAAAGCTAGAACATAAGTTAAACATGTACGCTGTTGTAGTACATATAGACATATTAGGGTTATCCGTATAATATCCTACCATATTACTGCACCCTCTTAATCCTACTGAGCCACTAGAAAGCACCGCAGTTCCCCAGTTATCAATGCTAGCGACTTGTAGTTTAGAAATAGCATTTTGATTAATTGCCATCCCTCCGAACTGACCGTCAATAGAAATCTGATACACTCCAGCCGTTGCATAAACGTGAGTTCTTTCTGTTTGATTATAAGACGTTATAACATCACTAGAACCATCCCCCCAATTAACCGTGACATTCATTGCAGCACTATTCAAAGGTAGAAAAAAAGTTCCCGTAGTGTTAATAGTCATCTTAAACAACTTATCAACAATAGCTGCGCCTCCGCCTCTTCTTGTAAGTCCACCTCCGTTAAATCCCATTTTTTTTATTTTTAAAACTCATTAATTAAACAATAGGTTACACCCTTCTGTTTTCTTGTTAAGGCTATAATCCTCCTATAATCTACTGGATTGTTACATACTTGACATCCTGCAGACCATCCCCCTATAATTGAACGAATAAGCTTAGTAGTTAAACTGTAACTGTTCGTATGGAAGTTGGTATATATAATAGATTCATAAATCTTTCCGATCTCTTCAATCTTAGTGTTCTTATTATTGTCTCTATAATGTTTGACAGGATTAATTTGTCTTAAAGCATCCATTCTTCCTCTATGCAGTCCATTCTTCCATAAGTTAGGATACCATTCGTCTGTCTTAACAACAGCAACTCCTTTCTTGTTGTACTTTTCATATCCCATAATTGCTGTCTTGCCAGCATTGGTTGTCCCTGTAGTTGCCAGCACAAAGTCTCCACCTTTAAATAGGTAGAACTTATCATCGAAAGTGTTGAACTTATCCTCATTAGATTGAACACCAAGTATCCAATAGTCTTGAGGTATCTCTCTAAAAGAATCTAAACCCAAAACTCTATCGAGTAGTTCTTTGTCTGTGTATCTTCTGACGTTATTCATTTACTTGCTATACTTACTTTTATTTCACTCATCAAGCTAAATATTTTATCTATTTTATCACTCAACTCTTTAGATGTTGTTCTGTTTTCTAGCTTTTCAGCATCCAACTCTTTTTTAATATATTTTACCTCAGTGTTCAGACTAGCAACGCTAATCTTCATATGAATCCAAGATCCTAATACTGCTAATATAGCACTTCCACTACTTATTGCTAATTCAAAAAATGTTACTTTTGGTTCCATGATATCTCTTATATTTCAAATATTTTATACATATTCTTATTTTCCTATTATTATGTTTAACTCTACAAAAAGCATTGTCTGGATTGAAAAAGTATTTACAGTTTTTTCCAAATAGCTTCTTCGTATCTTTAGGTTTACCATTATTGTAAAAGTCCGTATCTACCGAACTTCTGAGCTAACCCTAAGTGGCTCTTTCTATTAAAGCCCATTATTCAGCCGCTATAAAAACTGTGTTTGAATTTCCTGTAGTGTCAATCAAGACAGGAGCAACTCTCCGACCTCCAGGATTACTGTTACCTATGGTTCTAGACATACCAGCTTCATAAGCTATTCCGTTTATAGAAGCTCCTGAAGCAGCGTCCACACTCCAACTTACACTTCTATACCCTGTCTTTTTTACTACCTTATAAGCAGCAGTAGTTACAGCGGCAGCAGTTCCAAGTTTTAGAGTCAACGTTTTATTGTCAGTAATACTCTCTACTTCTCTAACTTCGTCAGTACTAGAAAACCAAATATAGTCTCCTACTTGAACCTCAGAAAGAAACAAAGTACTTGCGTTTCCTATTACTCTAACGTTTGCTCCATTTACAGAACTAACCAACCCAGAACCCGCTATAGATGCTGGAAACGTTTCCTTTACATTAGTGTAAGAAGCGTCAGCCATTCCGTTTTTATCGTTTAATGTTATTGCCATTGTGAAAATCTTTTAATTATATACAAATATACTAAAATTATTTATTTCATACCGTCTTTTAGTTTCTTCTTTGCAGCTACCATCGGAGCGCTCTTTTCTCTTTTATATTTGTCAAACTTCTGCTTCTCTGTCAGAGTAGTGTAAGGCTTGCTGAATAAGTACTCGTAAAACATATCGTGTTTAGGTTTAAATCCTTTCTTTTCACCATCACTCTTCCATCCCATCACTGACTCTGTAAATGTTTTTTCTCCCTTAGACGCTTTCTCAAAGTCTTTAATGGTCTTAAGAAAACCATTCATAGGTATTGACTTCATTAATACTTTGATTTCAGAATCAGTCATATCTTTAGGATTTTTTCCTTGCATATAATTGGTCATTATTACGTTGGCAGCTTTCGATAAAACTTCCAGTTCTTGAGATAGTGGTAGTTCGTTTTTCCATTCATCACCTCTAGTAAGGCTTACTATATAGTTTAGTAAAACACCATTATATCCTAGCCCTGATATCAAAGACTGATTACTATCCATAGCTGTATCGTACATCCCTTTAATGAACTCTTCTTTATTTTTATCTCCTGATAAATATTCATAAACAGTCTTTATAAATCCATTAGCTACTGAGGCAAACAACATATTTTCACCAGAATAAAACAAAACATTATATGCGTGTCTTATTTTTTCTGTAGCGGTTAGTCCTGAATTAGATCCTAACATCCTAGCGGAATATATCATTTTGTTCATACCTTGTTTTTGTGAGGTAGTGTACATAGAAAATATTCTACCAACGTCACTCCTTTGCATATGTGAAACTTCAGAATCTTTTGAAGACTGTTGAGTTGACTTACTCGTCATTCTAAACTTGTCATAAGCGTATTTTTTAGCTTTCTCATGATTCATTCCTTTTTTTATACCTTGTCTATATATAGCCAATGAGTAAGGAACTCCACCAAGCAAAACTCCACCTATATCTCCTACAGATATAGGCATCATTCCTGCCTTAGTAACTCCTTTAAGGATTCCTTCCACAGACATAGAACCTTCCATTTTAGCTATTCTCGAAGTCTCTAAATCAAAACCAGCTCCTTTAAATCTGTTGACTACATATTCACTTTTTATTATCTCCATCATTAGTTCCCTTTCCAGCTTAGTAGGGATTTTCTTAAGAGTTTGAGCTAACTCATATATAGACACATCTTCTGCTGAAGTATACCTAGCTGCTGAAGTTAATTGTTTGGGCACTGAAGAGAACTTTCCAGCAAGAGATGCGAATATTTTAATACCCATAAGACCGTTCATCCATTTATTGTCAAGGTTAGAACCTTTTCTGGGGCTTCTTCCAGTTATGGCTGTAATTAAATGATCTTCAATATTTACATAATTATCCTCACCTATTTTGTTTACTATTTCAGGAACAGTATTTTTGTTGAATATTTCATTTATTCTTTCTCCTACAGGGATGAATTGCTTAGACCTTTCCATAGTGTTGACATAATTCTCAGCCACACCAAAAGCTCCTCTAGTTAAATCTATTGAGGCACTATTATTTACAGTTTGTTTTAAACTGCCTGCCAAAGGTTTTAATATGTTAGTTTTACCATCCCCGTCTACTAAAGTTTGAATATTGGTAACATCCTTAGAGGGAACAACTCTATGCAGAGGGTAGTAAACCCCTTCATCAAAATGTAATCCTGTTAGTTTAAAAAACGTAGGGTCATATCTGTCTCTCAAGTTTTTATAAAAGTCATCAACTAAGTAGTCCGCAAAAGCCTTAAGGTCTGCGTTCTCACTTTTGTTCATATACATATCAACAATATCAAGGTTAACTTTTTGAACTTCCTTTAATTGTTTTCTTCCTTTCTCCGTTTTAGCAGCATTGTACCAGTTAATAAGAACATCATTAGATAAAGTTATGTCAGAATCTATTGCCTCTAATATAGCCTTACTGTCCTCTTTTGATAATCCCTCTTTAGCTAATCTTACTCTTACTTTAGCCATTCTGTCAGCCTTACTTACTACTTTCTGTCCAGCACGACTCCATCTATTACTTGATTTTTTTTCAAATATTTCAGCAGCAGTCATTTCTAAATCCCTTTTGATTGCGTTAGAAAAGTCATCAAGGTCTAGTTCGGAAATACTAACTTCTTCATAAATCTCCTCAACAAGAAGTCTTCCCTCCTTACTATCTTTAGCTAAAAACGATAAATTATTTTTAAGGTTTGCGGAGTTTTTAATAGGATTTAAAAAGTCTAAAACTCTCTTAGATATATTCTTAACACTATTCTTATTTTTGCTTTTAGAGCTTTTAACTTCTGGAGTATTTTTTGTAATGTATATTTTAACATTATTTAAGTCAGCTCCGTCATTATGTTTTAAAAAATTCTTTAAACCAGATTCAGAAGAGAACATTTGTCCATCAATAATAGCTACAGTTTTATTTCCGTCATTTAGTTCTGTATTTATTGCCTCCAATCCAGAAACTTCTGTATCAAAATTTTCCTTTTGTTTTCTTTTTAAAACATCAAGTTCTTTAATAAGGTCTTTATCTTTTAATGAAGTAAATTCAGAGTTACGCTCCCCTCTACCAGACTCTCTATTTTTAAGTTCTTTGTTTATATTTTTAATATCTTGTTTAATTTCATCAGCCTTTAGTGAACTTATTTTATGGAAAGTCAAGAATGATTTAGCTTCAGCCTTTCTTTTTTTAGATTTTTCAGCTCTCTCTATAGCTAATCTCTTAGTCTGACCTCCTTTTACAATATATGTCAGACCTTCGTAAACTTTAGCCACTTCATCTGCGGACATAGATTTTAAACTTTCTGTATCAAAATTCTCAATAAAGTTTTTAATATCTGAAGGTACTTTAGCAACACTTCTTCCTCCTTTATTTCCCCCTTTTTTCTTAAGAAGTTTTTTAGGGTTAGTAACTAAGTCTATAATACTAGCTATAGTTTTGACTCTTCTCTTTTTAATGTACCTCTCAGCAATCTCATCAACCTTAGCTATTCTCTTATCAATATTCGCTCTAGTAGAGTTAACTATAGCGGTCTCCATCTGATTTCTCACAGCGTTAGTGACATTAAGTTCTCCAAGCACGGCTCTAGAATATTCTATCAACTCTTTTTGAACAGTCTTTAGCTCTCCCTTAGCAGCCTTAGCTCCTTCCTTAGCCCCTTTAGCCATATTCTTTATTTTGTCCTTCAATATTGTTCTGGCTTTCTTTTTAACAAAAGGGTTTGCTTCTTTAATTTCAGTAACTCTTTCTTTTAATTCTGTCTTTTTATCCGTAAGATCTTTGTCGTTAAACTTCTCAAATTCAGCATTTTTATCTGAACCATCTTTTCTAGCTTTAATCTCAGCATCTATAGCTTTAACTTGTTTATTTATTTCTGCAGTTTTTAGTGGGTCTACAACATCTTTTACTCCTAAAGATTTTTTAAAGTCAACATCAAATGCTGTCTTCTTATCATCACTCAAGTTTTGATACCATCCTGTATCTTGCATAGTTTCTAAACCAGAATTTGCAGCCTCGTCCTTAGTCATACCCATCTCAATATCAGATCGGTAAGCTTTTATAGACTTCTTTACATCATTCTCAGGCATAGTTTCTCCCTTATACTCTACGTCTGAAGTTCCTTTAGAACTATTAAAAACCTCATTCCCTTCCCATCCTTCTGGATTTTCTGTCCACTCATCCCATTTACCTTCTTTTTTTACGTCAGCTTTTTGGTCTAAGACAGAATTTCTATAATCAATAGCACTGTCGTATCCTGTTTCTGGATCTAGGAAAGTTTTTTCCTCTATATCCATTTTTCCTTCAGGGTCATAAACCATAGCAACTATGTCTGGAGTTCCATGCTTTTCTTTATTCCATCCTTCTGGAGCATAGTCCTCGTTAAATGGAGTTCTAGAAACTACTCTAAATCCATTCTTCTCGTAATTTTTAGTTAAAGGACCATCAAAATTATCAGTCTTAACTCCTCCCATTTTTACTCTTTCTCCTTGAACAGCTTTAGCTACTCCAGATTTGGATTGGTCATACTTAAACAACCCTAAAAGGTCTCCGTCTTTAGTAACAATCCCCATTCCTCCATTAACGTCTACAATCCTACCGTTTTTAGCAGCCTCCTCTATAACTGCATCTTCAGGCATGTCTACAGACCAATAATCTTCAGGGGTTTCTTTCTTTAATTTAGTTAATCTGTCTTTGTAAGTTTTTGCTACTTCTGAAGATTCTTCCTCTGTGGGAAGATTCTCTTTCTTATCATTCACTTTTCTAACCTTAACTTCAGCATATACAGGAACTCTATTTCCATCTTTGTCATACTTGAAAGAAACAACTCGCTCTTCAGACTCAATCCTTGTAGATCCAGTTTCCTCGATGCTGGTTTCTATTTCAGCATCCAGTTCTGTTTGTAAAGCATCAAACTTGTCTTCTAGGGATTTTTGTAAAATATCATTGTTGGTTATTTGAACTTCAGTATCTCCATTAACAATGTCATTAATAAATTCAGGAGTTTCTAATTTTTTCTTAAAACTTATAGGATCCATACTTTTTCCATCAACAACTATAGCATCTAAAGACCCCATCATTATATCTAAAGCCTCAATATTCTTGTTGGTTTCTTCTATAGCTCTCTTATCACTAATAGATTCAGCTATAGTTTCTAATCTAGTTCTTTCCTTTAGTAATACTTCAACAGGATTGTTGTCTATTTCTTTGGCTAACTCAGGATTGTCTATTTTTTTTAAATTTAAATATCCGTTTGTTTGGTCTAAAACAACCTTACTTTCTATATCTTTCTTACTGTCTAAGAAGTTGTCAAAAAT
>Ga0308008_1000302_pt1 | contig 21317 bp, 19 predicted proteins | sample Neamet125_FD_203140 | JGI IMG/M metagenome (GOLD analysis project Ga0308008, IMG submission 203140) | Marine microbial communities from water near the shore, Antarctic Ocean - #125 | ecosystem: Environmental > Aquatic > Marine > Unclassified | place: Southern Ocean | collected 2014-07-24
TCAGGAACCCTTTGTGGTGTAACATTAGCCGTTCCATTACCTCTGGGTACAATGTCTGAAGCAACTTCACTCATATTAGGCATAGCGCCGTTACCGTGATTTGAAGCAGTGGGTGGTACTTTATTGAATGTAATTGCACTACTTATGCTAGGTGCACCAGTATTTAATTGACCTAATATTCCAGTATTCAGTTTCATTACATTGTTACCAATTCTATTAATTTTTCAATAACCATTAAACCTATAGCCCCCACTATAGATAATACTACCCAATAGATTTTGTCTATCTTGCCACCCAATGACTCTATGTCTTGATGTAGGTGTTTTACGTCACCTTTTAAATTGTTTAAATCTCTCTTCACGCCTGTTATGTGTCCTTGTAGTGAAATGATATGTTCTCTTTGTGTTTTTGGTTCCATAATTAACTTCCGAATACCGTATCGTTTGGTCCAAATACTTTGGATCCTTTGGCTTGGGTTAAAGCTGTATTGTTGGTTGCTGATCCCCCAAGACTATTTAAACCTAAGTTTAATGAAGGTAGTCTACTAGTAATTCCTTCAGTTGACAAGACTGTGTTTTCACCCGCAAACGGATTATTAAAATCTGGTAATTTATCACCAAACAATTTTAATTTATTATATTGAGCCGCTAATCGTCTAATAGTGTCTTTAGCTCTAGCATACGGACTGTTGTTTCCTAGCTCTCTAGCTTGATCTCTAAATGATTTCTCTATATTTTCTGATGGAATAAAAGGTTTAAACTGACCTTGAATAATACCTCTTAGTGCTTTGTTAGAAACTCTATCTTTAAATTCTCTTTTTAAATCACCTTCTTTAGCACCTAAAATCATAGCACCATAAAAATCTTTAGTCATATTTTTTTGTACTTGATATAAAGATTCATTGGCTAGTTTATACCTATCAACAATTTGTTCTGGTGTAACTACACCACCTTTTAATAATGGTGATGTAAACTCACGACGAGAATTGTTAATACCAGTTCTGTAATCAGCTATCTTATACTTCATTGTATCAACTGGATTAATGTCAACCGCTCTTAATCCTGCAATACCTGCAGCTTCTTTGGTAAAGTCGTATCGCTTACCGTATTTATCGGGTTGGTCAAAAATAGAATTAAACATTCTTTTAATAGTATTGGCTGATCCTGGAGTTTGCGCTTCGACTAAATGAAATAATCCTTTAGAAAAACGATCACCATACGGGGTTTGTTCTGTGTATAATCTTCTACCATCTCTAGTTCTACCATTTCTTACAAAGACATCGGTTAATGCTTGAGTCCAAATAGATTCACTAATAAATGGTGCGCCAAGTTCTGTAGTAGACTCAACTACACCTTGCATAAGATCTTCCATAACTGTGTCGTTGTCAGTTCTACCATCTGCTACGGCATTCATAATAGTTTTAAACGGTCGTATCATTGTATCATATGCATTAGCGTGAGAAAAATCTATATAAGTAAAGTTACCATCATTATCTTTAATAGGTACTAACGTTGAATTTTTAGACCAGTCAGGTACAAACCGTCTTAAAGCATCCATCTCTAAACCACTTACATTGTAAGCTGCTTTAAATGCTTCAACGGTTCCATATGGTATAGCTACTGCGGTAGCACCAAAACCAGCCATACGTTGCATACCGATAGACCTAAAAGGTTTAGTTTTTGTAAGAGGGTCTACATAATTAAATTCTTTAAAACCTTTACCAAGAATATTTATACTAGTTCTGATAATTTCTGCAGGGAAAGATACAAAGTTACCTATCGGTGCTTTTCTTAAATCTTTAATAAACTTAGAAACGTAATCATAGTTAGGTACGTTGTTACGAACAATGTTTGCGGCAGCTTCGTCTAAGTATTCTGTACCATTTTTAAAAGCCATACCTAAATCATTATCAGACGACTTAGCAAAAACATTTAAATCAATACCTGATTTTTCTAAGGCTTTACGTATACGAGAACGTTCTGCAGCAAATGTAAACATTTTCCAAAAATCATCTTCAGCGGTATATAAATCAGTTGCATATTCTTTACCTTTGTTTAATTTTTTACCTAAGTTCTGCATAACTTTATTAGTAAATTTAGTAGTACCAAAATCTACGTCATCAAGTAAATCTTCTAAGTCACCTAACCTGGCATTTTTATTTACCACACCAAGACGTAATAGTTCTCGGTATCTTTTGTTTGCAGCTTCACTACCTCTAGCACCTACTTGACTAAATGCACCCATCGCTTCATCAAGTGCTTCTTTATTCATTAAAGGCATAATACCGTTAGCTGAAGCAAAGGCTGTTGCTGAAATTAAATTTCGGAAATGTGTTACCGGAGATAAAACTGTTTTTGCTAACTGTGAAGTTGCTTTTGGATATAAAACAAAATTATTATAGAAGGTAGTAAATATATTATCTTTATCAAGAACTGTAGTCCAACCACTATTAACTTCTTCTAAAGCTTCTTGAATACCTTTACTTGACCATCTACCATTTAAAGGATTAATCGCTTCAATATTTAATTTACCACCAGGATTTGTTGCTAACATTTGTATAGCTTTTTCACCTACATTATTATCACCAAACACTGCCGCTGCTTCTCGTCTAGTATTAAACATTTGTTTACCAGCCATTGTATCGTAGAAGTCACCAAAGAATTGGTGCTTACGTCTAACCAAAGATAAATCACTTAAAGTAGATAAAATAGTTGCACTAGGGTCTTGTACTTTTCCAAATAAGTCTTCAATAACTTTTCTTGGTGTAAGTCCATTAACTAAAAGATCTTCACCGGCTTCACCAGCAACTTTGTTTAAAGGCAGCATAGGACTAGTCCAGTCTTTAATAGCTATGTCTTTTAGAAATCCAGTTTCATCTTGTAATAAAGGCACTGCTTCACCTTCAACTAAAAATTTGTTTTGTTTTTTAGAAGATACTAAAATACGTTCTACTTCGTATGCAGCTTGTTCATCGCTTATTGATTTACCAGTTCTTTTTAAAGCTAGTTGTTTAAACATTTCTTTAGCATTTGTAACTGCTTCAGCGGTAGGTTTAAAACCTTTTAACGCTTCACTATTTTTATTTCCAAAAATTCTATAAGTATCATCAACATAATCTAAAGCTTTAGTTTCAAAAGCAGTTTTAAATTTAGCAAAACGATTTAAAGTATCATCTGCAGCTTCTTTAGTAGATTTACCAAACCTAAAAACATTGCTTGCAATATCAGTAAAAGATCTATCCATTGTTCTTCTAGCTCTTTGTAATATTCTAATAACTTCTTCTGGGTCTTTTAATTTTGCTTTACGTAAAGCATCAAGAGACTCAACTGTCATATTACCTAAAGTAAAAGTAGCTCCTTCAGTTAAACCTTCTTTACTAAGAACAGGAGTAACTTTAGGTCCATCAGCACTTGATACTAAAGCATCATTAACAACTTTAGTAAGTGCGGTTCTTTCTTTTTGTATACCAATACCAAACTTTTGGCCCATTTGTCCGTACAACGCATCTATTTCTTTGTCTAGTTGTCGTTGCAGTTCTTGTGCTCCATTGGCATCTGCTGATCTTTTACCAACCATTACACGTTCCATTTCAAAAAACTCTTTAGTCTTTTTACCTTGTGGTGTCGTGTACTCTAAAATTTTATCAATCAAATCATTATTACGATTTAAATTATTACTTCTCTGTACCGCTTGTTTAATCGCGGTCCCCGTTCCACCGATAACGCCACCTAAAAATGCTGAGTCTAGACCAAACTTAACTCTATTCATCACGGTCCGCGCTGCATTATTCTCGTCGTTGTCAGCAAGTTGTGTTATTCCTATGTTAAAGGCATCTCCTAAAGTTCCAATACGTTCAGCATCACCTACAAATATAGCATCACTTGCACCAACACCACCTACACCGCCAAGTGTTTGTAACATACGACCTTTATTAGTTAATGTTTTTTCTAAAGCACCTTCGGTATTTTTAGTAAACTTGTAAAGTGTGCCTGCTTCTTTAGCTTCAATAGCAGTTCGTGCCATTCTTGAACCAGCTTTAAATGCAGCAGTGCCCGGTATACCCAAGTTAGTCATAATACGAGTAATTTTACCAGCCGTGGTTGCTTCAGCTCTTTCATCTAATGTTGTTAAATCATCAAACCACATTTCAATATCAGTTGCAGTATCTGTACCCGCACCTAAATCCATTAACGAGGCTCCTAAACTAAAAGCACCTTTTGGTATATCTAGAATACCTGCACCAATACCTGATAATATTGATTCAAACATTCCAACTCTACTATTACCGGAACTACTAGTCGGTTGATAAACTTTACCCCCAGGAGCTAAATAAACTCGACCACCTGTTTTTAATTGTACACGACCACCTTCTTTCATCATACCTATAGGATATGATTTTCCTGCTTTGTTTGGTTTAGATATTTCTTTACCAATTTCTAGACGATTTGTTACTCCAACAGATTCTTTAGATATTTGCCCTGGAGTTCTATATTGTTTGCCATACTTTAATACTTTGGCAGCCATAGAAATACCATCTGATTGAATTTTATTTATATCTTTAGAAAAATCATAGCCCATTTTTTTTAACATATCATCTCCGTGTTCTACATACATATCTTTTTTTAGTAAATCTGTAACTGCATCTGGATTTTTTTGAAATTTAGTTACGTGTCCAGCAGCTGAATTTAACCTACCATCCATTAAACGTAAGTTTGTAAAAGGCTCAACAGAAATAGTTTTTGCGTGGTCTACATCAATCCCTTTTAAACCTGCATCTTCCATAATTTTTTTATATGAAGCTGTCTTTCCTGTTAAAGGGTGTATAAATTTTTTTGCATTAGCTTTACTTTGTTGTCTATACATTGCATAAACTTCTTTAAAGTTTGGATCTTTTTTTATATCTAGACCTTCAAAACTTTTATTGTTGTATATTTTTCTATTTTTACCAACCCCATATAAATAACTTCCATCACTTAGTACTTCAACTTTATTACCACCTTGATCAATATGTTTATCAAACATTTTCTTTATTTTAAATTCAGTTGAAGTGTAATTTTTAAGTGTACCCATTACTTCTTTTGGACTTTTGTTTTTTAGTTTAACTAAATCACCTAATGTAGCTTGACTTTTTTCCAAACTAGCACTAGCCCCTGGTTGTGATGCATATCTTAAAGCTTTTTGATATTTTGTAAAATTTTCATAAGGCTCCATTGTTCTTGTTATTACTCCATCTTTTTTAAATGTTCTTCCAAGCAAACTATTTTTTACGTTACTATAACTAACGTTATGTTTTTTTGCTATATCTAGTACGTAATTTTTATATGCTATGGCAGGTTTATCTAGATCTATTAAGTCATCAAAAGATTGTCTAATAACAGAAGTGTTATTAGGTAAAGATGGAAAAGAAAAAGATTGTCCTTTTCTGGCTTGTGAACCCAACAAGTTAGCTAAACTTTTGTTTTTGTTAAAAGGTATTCCTAAAAACGTTGAAACTTTACGATCATTTAAAATAACTTTTTCTTTAGTGCCAACATTAATCACATCTTCTATAAGTCCACGTAATTCTTTTCTTGCGTCGCCTCTATCCGTTTTAACATATTGATTACCCGTGGGTCCTGTAGTCATTTTTTTATACAGGCTTTGGGCTAAAGGCTTGGCTGTTTTTAAAAACTTAGCAAATGTTAAAGGAATCATAGTAAGACCTATGTTTCTGCGTAGGCTAATGCTTCTTCATATCTATTAAAAGATTGTACTTGATTTGAAGAATTTTTTACAACAAACAAATCACCTGATGCGTTTTTAACGTCAGTATAAACTTTACCAACAGCCATTGTTTCTACGTCTAATTGATCTTTTTTATCATAAATAGCTGGAGAAACATCGTCAGTTTGATCGGTAGCTTGTAAAGCACGACGCGCTTCCAAAGCACTCTCATAGTTACCTTCGGCAACCATTTTTCTAATCATATCATCATCAGCCATCTCACTTGCAATTTCTTGTTCAATAATTGTACCTGATATTTGTTGTTGTAATTCTTTGTCTGCAGCAACTTCATTATTAACAGAAGTACCTGCAGCTGTTAAAGCTTCAGCGTATTCACCTTTTGCAACAAAAGGCGCTGCCTGTAGTAAAGCATTACTTACAGTACCATAATCAAATTGAGCACCTCCGCCCATAGCTTTATACATCATTTCAGCACGTTTCTCTCCATCACTCTTCATATCTTTATAGTTATCAGTTTCGGTATTAGCTGGTCCTTTTTCTATTTTTACTTTTTCTTTTTTATCACCACCAAATATACCATCTCTACCTGTCAAAGTTTCAAATTCATAATTCTCAGGACGGCTAAATAAATAATCACCTCCCATATAAAGTAAACCAGCTGGACTAATATCAGCAGCAAATTTACCACCAGTTTCTAACATCTGTAAAGCACGCATAGAATTTTCATCTGTATTTAATAAAGCACCTGCTGCTAAAGGACCCCCTATAGGCATTGAACCTATACCAACAGCTCTACCTGCCCTGCCTAACATTGCTTTTTTAGTTAAATTAAGTTTATCACCTCTTCCAACTTTAGTTATAAGTTCTCTACCTCCATCGTCAATTTTCCCTGCAACTTTTTTTATAATTTCACGACTACCATCGGCTGCCGTTCTAGTAGCCCCGGAGTATGTAGGAACTGTAACAGGTCCACTAGATCTAGGTTTAAATTTTGTTGTTTCTAAAACTTTATCTGGTCCATATTTTCTAGAGTTTCCTCTTATGTATTTATCAATACCTTTTATACCACCACCTCTAACAGCGTTGTAAAGTTGTCTTGCTCCAGGTGCGACCATACCTAAAATACCTTTACCAGCAGACCCTGCTAGTGAAAACAAATTATGTGCTTCTCTAACTTGACCATCTGGTCCTACTTTTTTATTAGCGTTATTACCAACACCATAACTTGCTTGAACATTACCACCTTTATTATATTTTAATCTAGAAGTAAGACCAACGCCGTGAGACTTACTAGCCTCGCCACCTAAACTAAACATTTTTCTTCTTAATATATTACTCATTATTGACCCATTCCAGAGATGGCTGCAAAAGGATTTGGTGCTGGGTTCATCATACCCGCGATCCCCGTTGCAAGACCCACTCCGCCTGTTAATAGACCTAAGATACCAGCTGTTGGACTAGTACCGCCTCCAGGGTTAGACGTAAATTGTGTTTGACCGTAACCACCTTTTAGTCCGGTTAATTGGTTACCCATAAAACTTAATCTTTCATATGGCTCGTAAGCTATTTGTCTTCTAGCTGCTCTATTTGTATCAAGAACTGTTTGCGCTTGCGCTTGTTGCTGTGCACCCATTTGACCGATACCACCAATTGATTGTGCCGCTAATGACGATTGTAAAGTACCTAAACCTTGTTGCATTTGAGACTGTGCACCTAAATTTTGCAATTGATTTTGCAATTGACCGGCTTGTGCTTGACCCGTTTGTAATTGATTTTGTTGTGCTTGTGAATATAAACCTTGATTCTGTTGTGCTTGTTGCATTGCTTGTGAACCCATACCCATTTGTTGTTGATATGCTTGCGCCGCTTGTTGCTGTGCATTTGTGTAACCGGCAGTTCTAAGTTGAGCTCCAGCTAACGCTGAACCTAACGCACCAGAAGAAGCTAGTTGTCCTTCAGCTACACCAAAACGACCACCACCAAAAGCGTTACCAGCACTAGCACCAAGTTGTGCCTGCTGTTGTGCTAATTGATTTGCCATATCCGCTTGCGTTGCATCAATAATTTCTTGTTGATACGGAGACATAAATTGTGAATAAGCATTAGCACCAGTATAACCTTCCGCTGCTGTTGTATATTGATCACTTGCACCTTGGCCGTCTATCGCTGCTTGTCCTGCTAAGTCTCCATAATTCGCTGCACTAGCAATAGCACCTGCACTAGGAGAAGCTGCTGCAGTGCCGTCTGGGTTTAATAATAAATTTTGTGCCGCGCCACTTGCAGTAGTTGCGTTGTCTAAGTATTGTTGATAACCAGCAATACCACTACCATCACTACCGCCGGTTGGCATATCAAATGTTCCGGTAGTTGAGTTATAAGTTAAAGATTCGTTTGGACCTAATGCACCTGATTGGCGCATTTGCATTTCCATAGCTATTTTTTGAGCATCATTTTGCTTAGCAACTTCTGGAACCAAATTATCTTGTGGTATAGGAGTATTACCAGCTACAGCTAAATCGGGAGCGTATGAAGATACTAATGCTTCATAATAAGGATTATCTTGATTTACTGTAATTGACTCAGCGGGTAAGTCTTCTCTAGCTTTTACAAGATCTTTTACAGTTTCTGCATAACCACCATCCTCAAAACCTGCACGACCACCGGTTGCAAATTGATTTTCATTAAAAGGACCGTTTGGAACAAGTTCTATATTGCCTGGATCAAACATTAAATCAAATTTTTCTATAATGTCTGGTGTTGCATCATAGTCATAACCATATTCATTCATTAAAGTGTCGACTAATCTTTGGTAAAGTGGTGGTGACATTATACTTGTGCCTCTAAGTTGTTCATCATATCATACATCTTTTGCGCACCAGAATCAACATCTCCGTTACCCATTGCTCTAACCGCGTCTGCAGTCATCACAAATTCGTTTTTAGATAACATAGCTGGCACATCATCAGCTTTTTCTGGTCCACCCATAGGAATAAATCCACCTGAACTTCTATAATCTAATTCCATTCCTGATGGAACACCAGGAGCTTGCATTATACCACCATTGTTATAAGGGACTCGACCACCTTGGTTATAATCTTGAGAAAAACCAATACGACCACCATCTGCTTTATTCATTAATTCTTTCATTGCTATTTCAAAAGCTTGTTCATAAGAAAAACCTTGAAGTTCAAGTTCTGTTACACGATCCATATCTGGATCACTACCTTCAGAAAAACCAGTACGACCACCATCTGCAAAACCATAATTAAACTCAAATCCTGTTTTGTTAATCCCCAAATCAAGGTTGTCAGAAAGTTTAAAGCCTTTATTGTCTATTATATCTTTTAGATAATTTCCAAATACCCCATAATTCTCTTCTTCATCTCTATACGGATCGAATTTTGGATTATTTAATCCATTAAGATCAATTAATGATTTTTCTATATTTATAGAGTTAGGATCAAATTGTGGACCCATAAGAATAGACTTTTCTTTATCCTTCTTCTTATTACCACCTTCACCAGCACCACCAGCACCACCAGCAGCTAAACCGCCACTAGGATTACCATAACCTTTATTTGCTCGTTCACCAGCTAAATCAGGCGCACCCATATCGGCACCGCCCCCAGCTTGTAATTGTGCTCTACCACCGTTAGCTGCTAAGAAACTTGGCACGTTGCCAACACCATATAAATCTTCTAGAGAATAATTTTGATTAGCAAAATAATCTGTTAACGCACCTCTTGCATCCCTATAATTATCTATTGAAGCTATACCTGCTGCCTCTTCTTCATCAAACTCTAATTGTTTTTTACCTGCATAATCGCCAGCAGCCAATGAACCACCAGTACTTCCTATAGCTAATACTTTTTTCATATCCAAACCAGGACTGTTTAACGCGTCACCAAGAGGCGATACAAATTGATTGTTACCAACAAATTGTGCAGCGTTATTTATAGCATTGTTAACTGTACTACCACCAGTTGTATTTAAAGAACTAGAATAAAGATCAGGATTAGGATTAGCATTTGCGTACGCTGCTGGTGATAAACTACTAAAGACTGGAGTTCCAGCAGCATTACCCATCACATCCAAAGGTACTGTACCTGCAGCTTGAGCGGCTAAAGCATCTGCTTTAGCTATAGGAAGGGGTGAATTTGGAGCACCCGCAGCAGCGGCAGCATTAGCTGAATTAATTGAAGCAAGAGAACCAAGACCAGCCACTGCTTGATTCATTAAATTTATTTTTCCAGTTTGTCTTGCAGAACCTGCAGCAGTTAATAATTGTGGTAGTGCAAATTTTAATAAAGGACTAAGGCCTTGCATTCCCGGAATAGCCATAGCTAAAAAAGGTAGGATAGGCGCAATTTCTTTTGGCGTAACTTTTCTTAGAGTCTTAGCAAATTTTTTCTTAAGTGAACCCATTACAACCAGGCCTCCTTTGTAGTAACTTTAAAATGATTTCTGATTAGTCCGTTCGGAGATAGTCTTAACCATTGCACTGTTTTTCCTGGGCCTAGTAAATGAGTAAAAAATGTTTTATTAAATTTCATAGCGTTATGTTCTTTTGTATAAATAGTGTCTATAACCCAAGTTTTATTTCCAGTATTCCATTCATTTAGATCTAATGATCTTTCGTCTAAAAACTTTTGTTCAGTTGCATCGTCTAAAAATGCCCAATTTGTAAATCCGTAAATACCATCATCATCACGATTAATGGTACATTGATTTAAAATTAGAGAAGGGTAAAGGTGAGCATAAATCTCTTTTAAACTGTCGTTGGCCCATAAAGTATAGTGGTCTTTATATAAGGCTATGATGTCTAACAGATCATCCATATATTACCGCAAGGTGGTTAGTCTTGTTTATTCACCAGTTCCAGAGCCAATAGGCAACTGAATTACTTTAACGTGTATGTCTTTAGCTAAATGTATTTCCCACGGTTGGTCGCAGTCTTTACAATTACCTGTTGCTTGTTCTTCTGAATCTACCTCATTCTCACAGTTTTTGCAATAGATTCTATGATAAACCTCGGGTTGAATAACTGGGACTTTTTTACCATCTATTATCTGATGTCCCACAGTTTTAGCTTCTTGTATTTTTTTCATTAAGATATCTCCAATACTGATACAATTATGTCCATCCCAGTTGCTGAAGCAGTTGCTTTTAAAGCATCACTATTTTCCAAAACGAAAGGTCTTTCTAATAATTCTACAGCGGTATTACTAGCAATAGATAGGGCATTAATTATAGTTACGTTTGTACTAAGACTTGCATCGGTATTAACTAGGGTTAATGTTAATGCACCACCACTTTTATTGCAAGCTCTGATAGAACTTACTAAAGCTTGTACAGGTTTTTGTTTTGGTACAATATCAGCATTTGCTGTAGGCACTGTATATACTGTTGTTTGGTTATTATTGGTAAGCACTACACTGCTGTTTTTATAAACATCACTCATCCTAAAAATAAAGTCCTTGCAGTTAACTGTTCCCGTATATCTTGTTGGTACGTAAAGTTTAGTTGTTCAATAATATTCTCTAATTCTCTTATCAGAATATCTTGCTGTTGTCTATCAAACTTATCCTGTGGTAAAGGTAACCTAGTTATATTAATTCTTGCCATTATCTTCTTCCATCAGGTTTAATATCCAATCGTATAGTTCCAAATCTCCAATCATCGTTAACAGCGGTTGTTGCTATTTGAATATTAGCTTGTCGCCCTCGACCTCTAACTGAAAAGAATTTAGTAGTTGCATCAACAGTAGAAGTAAAAGTTCGAGTATTGGAACTTGCTGGGTAATTAGCAAAAGTTATTTTAAAATTATTGCTACCAACTAATTCTTTAAAGTCTGGTATAACTCTTGAACATAATAAAATTTGTTCACCATCTTGAATATCAAAATCACCAGAAGTTATCTGACAAGGCATAGCGGCGCCATCATCATTTTTTCCAGTTTCGTGTGAGTACATCAAACTTGATCCAACAGTTACTCCCTTAATTATTTCGTTGTTTGGTAAAATGGTTGGTTCATAATTAGGTGCGTAAGGAGTATTATAAACTCCACGATCAACCCAAGCAGTTCTGGCAAATCCAGTATTATTATACCAAATATTTTCTAGATAATTATAAGTAACGGATCTATTTAAAACAACTGAACCATTAGAAGGGTAAAACCAAGTCACTTCATTAAAATCAGTATTAACCGCGGTTGCTACTTGTCCTTGAGCTGTCCCATCAATATCATCAAATACAAAATCTTGCACTGAACAAGGTAGTTTTTTGATAGCACCATCAAACGTATAAAATGCTGTTTGCGACATCCAAAAGGTAGAACCATTAACATCAGCTACACAGTTAGGTGACACTGCACCACAGTTAGCACCAACTTGTTGTAAACCAAAAATAAAAGGCGGACCAATATTATTTAACGCGTGTAATGCTGTATCTGTCCACACCAAAATAGATCCCCTTGATCTAACTGCTGTTACAATTCTTGAACCATCTTGAATTCTAAAAGTACCAGCACTATTAGTATTTAATGGATTCCATAAACTAGGATTTTCTTGTGAGGAAAATCTAAGAAATAAATCATCCCGTGTAGTTGGATCTCCAATAGTTGTTTCAGTACCAAATAAAAACACGTGTCGATCTGGAGAGGATACTAATAAAAATCTATTACTACTTGGTGCCCCACTAACCACCGCGGCCCGCGTTCCGGTGCCCGCTGATAAATCCCATTTATATAATTTATCATTATTACGAACAGCCAATAAGTCTTCGCCAAATGTATCTAGTGACCAGTACGTAGCATCTAAGGCGACTGAAGAAACAGAACTTGGTGTATTCCAAGCTCGACCCGTACCTTGCCAAGCACCTACATCCCAACCAAAACCAAAGGTAGACACTGCGGTACCTACAGAAATTAAAGCATCTAAGTTTCCTGAACCACCGCCCCCGGATACTGAACTAGTAGCATTAAAAGTTACAAAGCTAACAGTAAACACATTACTATTAGTAACAGACTTTACCTCAAACTCATTATTCATATCAAGACCGCCAACAGCAGAAAAGTTTTTAAATATTACAAAATCACCAACAACGAATCCGTGACTGTTATCTGCTACTGTAACAATAGGCGAACCAGAAGTCGTAGTAAACGGATCTGTGAGAGCAACATTTGTTCTACGTAATGGTGTAATGTCAAAAAAGACACCTTCTGAATAAACGTATAATTTTCTGTCTGTACCAAGCGCCACGAAACGTACTCCTGCATTAGATACCCAAGCTTTCATACCTCTAACAACACCGGCAATATATTTATTTACAACTTTTTCCCAACCACCTATTTTTTCAGGAAGTCCCGTTCTAAAACGTACATTAGTTGCATCAACCCAACGGCCTTCGGCACCATAGGTAGAGGTCTGTTTATCTATCCCGGGTGTAAATTGTGCTTTTGCTAATGACATAATTAACCTTTTGGATATTTATCTTTAATTGTTTTAATTTTTGCTTTCCAACCGTCAATACCATTGTGATAAAGATCATCTAGTTGATCAGCTATAGAAGGGTATTCTTGTTTTCTGTTTCTTTGATAAGAATTATTTGTATACTCCGTTTTTAACTGTACTTGTTTAGCTAAGATATCTTCTTTAGAAATAGGTATTTCGCCGTCATCCCAAATAAGAGTATTAATATTTTCATCTATAACAGTTACTTTTGCTGTTGATCTAATTGCTAAAATTGAGTTTAATATATCAGTCATTATCCACTTATTTCTGTTGCAGTTATGTTAGATGTTCCAGACATAGAACCATCTTGAGAACGGTTAATTCTTATATTTGGTTGATAAACGCCTTTAACTTGTAACTTATAAGTTATTTGACTAGTAGTATTTGGCGAATCTACAAATTCAAAAGCTATTCCATCAGAATTGTTTGTTTCTTGTCCAAGAAAACCACATCCATTAGTTGTACCACCACTACCCTCATTGATTGTAGTACTGCCTCTTAACATTCTAAACACATAAGAACCATTTGAACCACTTGCATCATCTACACCACCTATAACAAAAGATACTAAAACCTTACTAGAACTACTAGTAGGGGTAATTACTACATTCATATTAGTAATATCAGTAAAAGTAGTAGCACTAGATGAAAAGAAAGTAGTGTTGTTAAATGATACAATTTGTAAAAGTTTACCACCATAACCACTAGTAGGTAATCTTGCTGTTGGTACCGTGCCTGAAGATAAATTAGATGCGTTTAAAGCTGTTAAAGCAGAACCATCACCTGTTACTGTAGTCGCGGCCATTGCTCCGGAAACTGTTAATCCAGTTGCAGTTGTTTGAAATTTAACTGCATTATCAAAATAACCAAAAATTCCGCCATTAACACTACCAGTTAAATAATTTTCATTTGTACTACTGCCCAAAGTTAAACTATTAGCTTTAACAAAACCAGCAGAACCATTTGAAAATATATCAATATCTTGACCGGCTCCAACGTAAATATGATCATCATCACCAAGTGAGATATTATTATTAGTTGATAATGCTCCAGTTAAAGCACCGCCAGATAAATTTAATTTAGCATTAAGCTGTGTTTGAATATCGGACGTAACTCCGTCTAAAGTTTCAAATTCAGTATTATTAACCGAGCCATCAGCAATCTTAGTTACGTCTGTTATCGGTGTGTTATACCTTCTTGATTCGTATGTTGCCATTTATATTATCCATTTTAAAAAAATATTTGAACTCCGCCAGCATTACCACCAGTACCAGAAAACATATTTGGGTAATTTCCACTTTGTCCGACGTTATTACCTTCGCTCCCTCCAACACCAAATGCAAATGGATCGCCTGATCCAGTAATAGTGTGTGCAGCAGCTCCAGCAACAGAAAAACTTTGTAAGCCACTTGTAGGTTGAGCTGAACCTTGCATAACCAAAGCACCGTTGTTACGATTAGAGGTTCTAAACGCTACAACTGAAGTTCCAGAGGCTGAACCATCGGTACCACGAACTCCACGATCGTTAGGATTTTGACCATTTTGACCGGTGTAAGAACCTGACCCACCACCACCAGCAGTTGCAGTTATTCCAAATGCAGTAGTATTACCACCAGCTGAACCAGGGTTTAGTGATTTATTGTTAGTGTTATTACCGCAAGCACCACCAGCACCAATAACTATATTATAAGTGGTTCCCGGACTTACAGTAATCATACCTTCAAAATTACCACCACTGCCACCGGCACCAGAACGTGTGTCGTCTTCAAAACTAGAAACTCCTTGACCGCCACCGCCACCGCCGCCTGCAGTAATAACAGCAATAATTTTTGTAATACCTGTTGGACAAGTCCAGCTACCATTAGCAGTAAAAAATTCACCACCATTTAAACCAGCACTTAATGCTGAAGCAGGTAGTCTTGCGTCGGGTACTGTGCCTGAAGCTATATTAGAACCATTTAAATTTGTTAAACCAGAACCATTACCAGTTAATGTAGTTGCGGCCATTGCGCCTGTTACCGCAACTCCAGTGTTTGTAGTTTCTAGTTTTGTGGAACCGTTAAAACGAAGATTATTATTACCACCTTGAGTAAAAGTTGCTAGTGTTGCATTGTTTGCAGCGTTTTTAAATTGAACGTTATCGCCCTGTATTACTATTGCGCCTGTACCATTCTTAATATAACTATTAGAGCTGTCGTGAAAAAACTCAAAATCCTGACTGTTGCCAGCACGCAGCCTAACATTATCATTTAAATCTAAATTACCGGACAACGTACCACCAGCTAGTGGAAGTTTACTAGTAAGTTGAGTTTGTATATCTGAGGTAACTCCGTCTAAGTGTTCAAATTCAGTGTTATTTACTGAACCATCTGCAATTTTAGTTACGTCAGTTACCGGAGTATTATAACGTCTTGATTCATATGTTGCCATATTATTTCTCCGTTATTTTCCAGCCGTAGGTTGCTCCTGTGTATGCTAAAGTAAAACCAGCACCTCCGGTTGAAACTGTTCCGTTAGCTGTTGATCCAAAAACTTTTAAACTATTTGGGTTTAATGTTAGTGCGTTGGTACCAAAATTATCAGCAATATCTAAAAAAGAAATTTCATCACCGGTTGCTGGTGCTGCTGGTAAAGTTAAAGTTATTGCGTTTGATGATGTGTTAACAAATAGTTTTTGACCACTAAATACATTATCAGTCGCTGCAGTAATTGTTCTCCAACTTGATGAACCACCACCGCCACCAGAATTAATAGTAAACCAAGCAGTGCCATTAGTTGCTAAGATAGCACGGCCACCTGCAGCAATAATGTCTGAAGATGCTCCACCTTCTAGTTTAAATTGTATTGTACCTGAAGCAGTACCATCATTAATTACAATATAGATTCTATCGTATTGTCCACTATTTACTAATGGTTGTTGAATAATTTTTGCTGTAGTAAAAGAATGAAATCTAATTGCTGCTTGTCTAACTTCATTATTAGCTTGTGTTACCGGACCTTGGGCTGAAGTTAAAGTATAAGTACCGCCTGCTGCTGATAAACTTTTATCGTAAACTGCTGAGATTGCTTCATCAAAAATATTAGTAAAGTTGTTATTTGTAGTATTACCCCAAGAGTTGGCTTGTTCACCTGAACCAATAAGTTCTGTTCTTAACCTGTTTGAATAACTTGATGCCATTTTATGCTACCTCTTGTGCTGGGTTTATTGACCCAGCTCCTGTTGTTGAAACTTCGGTCCAACTAGAACCACCGCTTCCTACTATTGAAACGTCACTCCAAGTATTACCACCAGTAGTTGTATCATCAACTACGTTCCAAGTAAAGACAGAAAGTGGATTTCCGACTAATTCTAATAATACTCCGGTTGGAATAATATCAATATTACTTGCTAAGGTTACACTATTTACCGTTAAATTCATAGCATTACCTGCTACGTTTACTGCTACTTCAGGTATAGCATTACCTAGTGATAAACTTAATGTTACTCCAGAAACATTAACTACATTATTTTGCTGCAGTGCAACTGAATTAACCACTAAGTTCATTAGGTTACCTGTGGCATTAACTGAAGTAAGTGCATCAACTGCTACGCCACTAGTAGCTAAATTTATGGATTGTCCTGTAGCATTTGCTACACTAGCAGTGTCTAATACTACGCCACTAGTAGCTAAATTTATGGATTGTCCTGTAGCATTTATAGTTTGAAATTGTGCTGGAACTACCGTGCCAACAGCAGAAGTTAAAGTAGTTCCGGTAACAGTTATATTATCTACATCAATATTTACTTCAACACTACCAACTGCAGACGTTATCGCATTACTAGCAATGGTTGGAGCAAGTTGTGGTATTACTGAGTTGAGTGTAAGGTCTATTTCAGTACCATTAACGTGGTGACGACCTTCAATACTAAATGTGTTAGAAAGAGTAAGGGTTAAACTAACGCCAGAAAGAGTAATTACAGAATCTGTGCCTCCTTCGCCGGTCGCACTGAAAGGTGCTGCAGCAAAGGAATTAAAGCCAAACATTATTTATCCTTTTTCTTGTCGTCTAATTCTTTAATTGCTTCAATTAAAAGAGGGACAAGTTTTTCATACCAAACAGTTATGTATTTGTCATCAATAGGAGCAGTGGTAACTACTTCAGGTAAAACTGCTTCTACCTCTCTAGCGTTTACCCCTACTTGTCTTTTGTTATTATCATAGCCAAGTGTTTTAGCTAAAGCGTTTTCTTTAAAATAATAACCAGATAATTGTTTTACTTTAGATAAAGCGTTATCAATTTTTCCTTCAAAATCTTTTAAAAGAGGGTCGGAATAGTAAGCGGTAATGTTATTGGTCGCACGAATTTCTCCCGTGGTTCCTGATGCGCCAGTACCTATACCTAAACTATTTACTTGTGCATTTGAGTTAGTACTAAAGCCACCAGTTGGGCCGGTTGGGCCGGTTGGTCCTGTCCCACCACCTGGTCCAGTAGGTCCAGTAGGTCCTGTTCCACCACCTGGTCCAGTAGGGCCGGTTGGTCCTGTTCCACCACCTGGTCCTGGAGGTCCACCTGGTCCTGTTGGTCCTGTTCCACCACCTGGTCCAGTAGGCCCGTTAGGTCCGTTAGGTCCGTTAGGTCCTGTCGGTCCGGTTGGTCCTGTTGGTCCTTGTAAAGCTAAATTTGTAATAGTTGATTTTTCCCAAGAACTTGCAGTTACATCATAATAAGGAACTAAATCAGAAGCTGCTGCGTCTGTGCCTGTTGAAAATGCTGTAAGAGCAGAACCAACATTTGCAGCATCGGTTACATCTGCGCTAGCTTCTACTCCATCTAGTTTAGTCCCGTCTGTTGCAACGTCGCGACCATCAAATGTACTGTTAGTTGTAATAGCCCCTGTCATTGCCCCACCAGCTTTTGGTAAAGCAGCATCTGCAGTAACACCATCAGCCGCTACATCACGACCATCTACTGTACCCGTAACAACTAAGGCTCCGGTCAGGGTCGCCCCGGCCGCAGAAGTTTCGAATTTCTTTGAGTTATTGTGATAAAGGTCTACTGCACCACCATCGACTGCATTAATTAATGTATTATTACCATTACCACTTTGTACTTCTAAATTATTAGTTCTGGCTTTTAAATTTCCAGTACCAGTATCGGTAATATAAGAATGACTTCCGTCGTGATAAATTTCTAAATCACCAGAGTTACCCACTACTATTTTATGGTTATCTGGAAATTCTGTGTTGTTGCTAAAGTTTTTAAATATAGCTCTATTAGCTGGTTGTGTGACAAATACATTTTTTGTACCTGCTCCGAAGTTAACTAGGTTATTACCATTAGAACTAGAATAAGTTGCTGTACGTGAAAGGGTCTGACCGGATTGTGAATACGTACCGTGACCTACTTCAAAGTCAGCACCACCATCAGCTTCAATAGTATAGTAAACGGTATTAGCATTACCTATACCTGATTGAAAACCTTGAAAACCTTGAACTGCACCTGCTAGGGTAATAGTTCCTGTACCTGTAGTGGTACTTGTTTCTTTGACTCTATCATTAAGAACAAGGGGCATTTTAAATCCTTATCCTAATCTGATGATCTCTGATCCACCACCCTTAGTCGGGAATTGAACTGTAAAGGTTCCGTTAGTTGCGGTAAAGTTACCACCAAAAGCTAAAACTACTACAGCATTGTTAGTTGGTTTACCTCCGTCTTGTCTGTAAATTAAACCACCATTTGCTGTGAAAGAAGCTGAAGTCCATTGTACATTATCAAAATCTACAAAAGCTGTTGCTACACTTGCGCCACCAGTTACTGTTGGGTTTGCTGCTGGTTTACCACCTGCACCATATGCAGTTCCGGCTGTATTTGCAATTTCGTTTGCTGTTGAATAAGCTGTTGTAGTTGCACCTAGACTTGCAGAAGAAGTATATAACGCTAAGTAATATGCCGCTGTACCGCCGCCTTGTGCTGCGCTAATAAAATTGTGATTACCTTTAAGTAATTCTTGTTTAAAGACATTGGCTACTGCCTGTACTATTGCCATAATTTTTTCTCCTATTAAGGGTTTTGAGAAGGTATTGGTATTCTTAAACTACCGTCCCTATACTCGTCTCTTCGTTTTTTACCTAATTGTTCTTGAGCAAGTTCTGTGAGCGCTTGTGAAAAAGATTGCTCATAAACTTGTAAATCTTGTGGAGCTTTCAAAAACTTAAATGCTTCACATAAGCAGGCATATAATATAACCCGTGGAGCATTTACGCTTAACCACGTAGAGGTATTACTGGAACTTAAGCCTGTTGGTTTTTTAATAATTCCTATCTCAAATTTATACACTGCATTTGGAGTTGGCGCAATAGCTATTTGCCCCATATCCCAAGTAGAGTAATATCTTGGTTTAGCCGCGGACCCCGTTTCTGGAGTCGGGTAGTATTCGTTTAAAAAGTCCACGTCAACACGGACTAATTCGTGACGTTCCCTGGTCCCCGAATCGGTGTATAAAGTCACGTATCTAATACTAGCTATATCACTAATAGTTGGTTTAGTAACGTCAGTAGTACTATAACCTGGTAACAATACAAATCTGTTATTGGCGGCTGTACTACCATTTAAATATTCTTTTTGATTGTCTAATTCTATACTTCTAAATATACGATGTTCAGCGTGTTCTATAATATCATTAAGAATAGTATCTGTAAGCACCGCCGAATCGGTTTCACAATAATCAAGTACTTGTTGTTTTAATTCTGCATATGTGCTCATATTGATATTAAAGTAATATTCATATTACCTCCTCCAAAATCTTTTATACCACCACTTTCAAAGTATTTAAAGCCTTTACCGCCGGCACCTTCAAATTGATTTATATACGTGGTTCTATCATCAATTAATAATTTATTAGCTCCTCCAAAAGGAGATTTATCAAAGTTACTTGCATAGTTTGTAGTTCTAGGGGCTCTACCAATACCTGAACCAGGTGTCCCAAAGTAAGTAGTTATCCAAGCATTTTTTTGTGCAATAATATTCGCAGAAGTAGCTGTAGATAAAACATCCCAATTACCATTTTTAGCAATTACTAAATCAATTAAGGCATTGGCCTCCGCTCTTACTGCAAGATTAGCAAAATAATTAGTTGGTGCTGCAGCGATTGCTTGGAATTCAATTGTAGGACTTAAATCATACCAGTCTGGTCCAGGAGGTAATAAACCAATTGAAGTAGCATAGGTAGCAACAGCTTGATAGTATTCTGCTAATACTCCATCCATATCTACATAAACAGTTGTAGTACCAGGAGTAGCATTTGAATTTAACCAAGCTGTGATTTGGTCGTTAGAATTAAATTTAAAAGTATTTGGTGTTACTGAAAGAATAGTATGTCCCAATGCAATATTAATATCATCATCTTCTATGTGAGAAACTTCTGGATAGGTAGGAAAGAAAGAAACAGCCCCCGCTATTCTAACAACACTACCTACTTTAAAACCGTGTCCTGGTAAAGTAACTGTAATTTCTTCACTATCAGTTGGACCAGCTTGTAAAGCGTTTAATGTCCCAAGCTGTGGCACCGGTGGCTCAGTTCTATCTGGTCGAGCATTTCTTAAACTTTGAGCATCACCTCTATGTGATCTAGGTTGAAGTTGTGGATGTTTTTTTTCAAATTCACTAATATGAACAAATGATCCATTCCATTCTGTTACCATTTCTTGATACGGAAAAGCCATACCACTTCTATCAGAAATAGCTAGTGCATTTTTACCTGTAGAAAAACTAGACATTTGGATAATACGCCGCCGGAGTTATATGAGTTGATGTAGAAGAACCATCTTCTGTTAATGCTCTATTAAGTTCATCTTCGTAATACATTTTTAAAGACTGTGATAACTGCGGTGCAACTTTTTGTGATAAATAAAAAGCTAAGCCCGAAACCATACACGGAACAAAACGATAAGGAACGTCTGCATTATTGCTGTAACTTCCAGCATCTTGGATTCTTTTAACATAAAAAAGTGTAATATCACTTGCAGCAGCAGTTGCGTCTGGAGTTGGATATATAACAATATTTATTTTGTCATTAAATCTTTGTACATAGTATTGAGACGG
>Ga0308008_1000305_pt1 | contig 21142 bp, 24 predicted proteins | sample Neamet125_FD_203140 | JGI IMG/M metagenome (GOLD analysis project Ga0308008, IMG submission 203140) | Marine microbial communities from water near the shore, Antarctic Ocean - #125 | ecosystem: Environmental > Aquatic > Marine > Unclassified | place: Southern Ocean | collected 2014-07-24
TCAAAGAATATTTGAAGTGTTCATCCAACCCTACACACTTCATTGAGAACTATTGTCAAATTATATCACTAGACGAAGGACTTGTCAAGTTTGAACTTCGTGGATATCAGGCTGATCTAATTGAACACTACGATGCAAATCGATTCAATATAGTACTTGCATCTAGACAGAGTGGTAAATCCATCACGTCATGTGCGTACTTGCTGTGGTATCTCCTCTTTCACCCCGAAGTCACCGTTGCAGTACTTGCTAACAAAGGTGCAATTGCTCGTGAGATGATCTCTCGTATTGTTACCATGTTGGAATCAGTCCCATTCTTCTTACAGCCTGGTGTTAAGATACTTAACAAAGGTTCAATTGAATTTGCAAATGATTCTAAGGTAGTTGCAGCTGCAACATCTTCGAGTTCTATTCGTGGTCTTTCAATCAACCTACTATACCTAGATGAGTTTGCGTTCGTAGAAAATGCAGAAGAATTCTATACATCAACATATCCTGTTGTTACTTCAGGTAAAAACTCGAAGGTTATTATCACATCTACTGCAAACGGTGTGGGTAACATGTTCTACAAGTTATATGAGAGTGCAGTGCAGAGAGAAAGTGAGTATAAACACTTCCTCATTAATTGGTATGATGTGCCGGGCAGAGATGATGCATGGAAGAAGTCCACGATCGCAAACACATCCGAGACCCAGTTTGAACAAGAGTACGGTAACAGTTTCCTAGGAACAGGTAATACACTCATTAATTCGAATTGTTTATTGGGAATGAGGTCAGTCACCCCCGACTGGAATAAAGATAACATAAATATATACACTAGACCCGTAGAAGGTCATTCATATGTATGTACAGTGGATGTCTCTAAGGGTAGGGGAATCGACTATTCCACGTTTAGTATATTTGATGTGTCGGTACAACCCTTTAAACAAGTTGCTACATTCAGAGACAATATGTTGTCTCCGATGTTATTACCCGACATGATTTCAAAATATGTTAGACCCTATAACGAAGCATTAGTAATCGTAGAGAACAATGCAGAGGGAGGGATGGTTGCTACTCAATTGCACTATGATATTGAATATCCCAATGTATTTGTACAGGGGATGACCAAACAAGAAGATATTGGAGTGACGATGAACCGAAAGATTAAGAGAATCGGTTGTTCGACACTTAAAGAATTATGTGAGGAGAATCGTTTAGAGTTGGTTGACAGAGCCACAATAACCGAACTTTTAACCTTTATAAATAAAGGTACATCATATGAGGCTGCAAAGGGTTATCATGATGACATGGTTATGAACTGCGTATTATTTGCATGGTTTGTAACAACAGAATTCTTTTTTCATTTAACGGATTCGGCAGTAAAGGATTTATTGTATTCAGAACAACAAAAGATGATTGAAGACGATATGTTACCTGCTGGAGTTTTTGGTGCTACACAAGGTATACAAGAAGAAAGTTTTGTAGATGTAGAAGGGGACAGATGGTTCCCCGCAGGACAACAGGAAGAATAACAGTGTGTTGGTGAGTTTTTATTTGTTATAAATAAAACAGTAAACAACACTTTTTAAAAAAATGTTGATTTAAAATAAACAACACTTTTTACATTAACAGGAGTAAAAGTATGGCATTTCAAGTATCACCAGGCGTTCAAATCTCAGAGATAGATTTGACAAATGTTGTACCAGCAGTATCAAGCACAATAGGTGCTTTTGTTGGTTCATTCAGATGGGGCCCAGTAGGTGAAGTAATAACAGTTTCCGATGCAAAGGGTTTGGTAGATAATTTTTCATCTCCTGCTAATACAATCGCAGCTGCTGAAGACTTCTATACTGCAGAATCTTTCTTAAAATATGGTTCATCACTAAGAATCGTTAGATCGGGGTCTTTGGCCTCTCTAATGCGTAGTGCGAACGCATCGGGTGCAACAGCATCGTTATTGAAAAATCACGATGACTACACATATTCATATAAATCGGGTGCTTTAAACGGCACAGTAGGCCAATGGGTCTCACGTTATGCAGGAGTTTTAGGTAATTCACTTAAAATTTCTCATTGTGCGAGTGCAGATGCTTACGAGAAAAGTGCAGTAAGTACTACTACAGGAACAGAGGCGGTTGGTCAAACAGTCATCGGTGTTGCTAGTGGTGCAGTTTTCCAAGTTGGAGATATCATAACCTTCGTTGGACATACACAAGAATATAAAGTAACAGGTATTGCATCTAACAATCTAACAGTTAAGTCACTAGGTCAACCAGCAAATACTGGTGTAACCGTAGCAATGGCATCAGGTGTTGCAATCACTAGAAAGTGGGAACATTATTCATTATTTAACAAAGCTCCAGGCATTTCTGCTGGTGCAACCTTAGCTGGTGCAACTGCTGATGAAATTCACATTGTAGTCATAGACGAAGATGGTGCTTTCACAGGAACAGCTGGAACAGTATTAGAATCATTTGGATTCTCTTCAATGGCTTCGGATGCAAAAACACCTGAAGGTAGTTCACTCTACTATAAAGATGTTATTGAGTCACAGTCAAAATATGTATACTGGTCAGGACACAACACTGCAACAGATTTAACCGCTGCAGAAGATAGAACACTTGCAACTTCAGTTTCAGACCCTTTCACAGGGCCGACAACACCATGGATTATTTCATTAACTGGTGGTCTAGATGGAAATATCAGTACTGCTGGTCAAAAACATGCAGACTGGACAACTCATTTCGGTGATGCAGAAACAATCGACATCTCATTCTTAATCGTGGGTTCTACAAGAACTCGTGGTGCTAGTGCAGATCAAGATACTCGTGCAGACTGGACAACACTTACTAACCAAGCAATTCTTCTTGCAGAATCAAGAAAAGACTGCATGGTCATTGTATCACCTAGATATTCAGATGTCGTTGGTGTTTCAAGTGAGTCAACTCAAGCATCAAATGTTAAAACAACTGCAGATACAGCAACTTCAAGTTCTTATGCAGTAATTGACAGTGGTTGGGTATACCAATACGATAGATTCCACGATACATACAGATGGATTCCTGCAAACGGACACACTGCTGGTATCATGGCAAGATCAGACCTTACTAGAGATTCATGGGTTTCACCTGCTGGATTCTCAAGAGGACAATACTTAGGTATCACTAAACTTGCTTTCAATCCGAAACAAGCATCTAGAGATGACCTATACAGAGCCAGAGTTAACCCAGTGGTTACATTCCCAGGCCAAGGAACATTGTTGTACGGTGACAAGACTGCATTAAGTACTCCATCAGCATTTGATAGAATTAATGTCAGAAGATTATTCATAGTATTAGAGAAAGCAATAGCAGTCGCTGCTAAAGCACAATTGTTCGAATTTAACGATGCCTTCACAAGAGCTCAGTTTAGAAGTGCAATTGAACCTTTCCTAAGAGATGTTAAAAACAGAAGAGGTTTAGTAGATTATTCAGTAATATGTGACGACACTAACAACACAGACTCCGTTATCGATAGAAACGAGTTCGTATGTTCAATTTTTGTCAAACCTGCTCGATCTATTAACTTCATTACATTGAACTTTGTCGCTGCTAGAAGTGGTGTAGAGTTTTCTGAAATTTATAGTGCAGTTTAAGGAGTATAAAACATGGCAACAATAGACCAATTTAAAGCACAACTAGTAGGTGGTGGCCCACGTGCAAACAGATTCAGAGTTTTCCTACCTCGTGCAGGAAACAAGATTGAATTTTTAGCAAGTGGAGCTCAAATACCAGCTGCAACAATAGAAATCACTCCAGTTAAGTTTAGAGGTCAAACTCTTAAACTTGCTGGTGATAGAACATTTGCTGACTGGACAGTGAAGATCATCAATGACGTAGAATTCTCTGCAAGAACTGCTCTAGAAGCATGGCAGGAAGAGATACAAGGATTTGGTACTTCAGACGGTTCAACAACAACCGATTACCTCTTAAGTCGTGCCTATATTGAACAATTAGGTAAAGATGATTCTGTTCTAGCGAGATATGAGTTTTTTAATATGTTCCCATCAGAAATTGGTGCCATTGAACTGTCTTACGACAGTGGTGATGCACTAGAAGATTTCGATGTAACATTTGCTTTTTCTCACTGGGAAAGAACAGTCTAAGTAGAATAACAGTGAAATTAGCACTTTATAGGTGTTATAAATAATAGTATGGAAATATTCGGATTTGAAATCGCTCGTAAAAAAGACGAGCTACGTGCAACGACTATCAACAAAGGACAGTCGTTTGTTCCACCAGTTGATGATGACGGTACACCAGTCATTCAACAACAAGCAGGTGGATTTATATCGGGTGGAGCCTATGGCTCCTATGTCGATATGGAAGGTGGTATCAAGAATGAGATTGAACTCATTCGGAAATACCGAGAGACATCGCTAGTCCCTGAATGTGACTCTGCGATCGAAGACATTATCAATGAGTGTATCACTTCGGATAGTTCCGATAGGATAGTCACACTCGACCTCAGAGATGTTAAACTCTCTGATAGCATCAAGAACAAGATGCAAGACGAGTTTACTAACATTCTATCACTAATGAAGTTCAATCAGAACTCTCATGAATTATTCAGAAAATGGTACGTTGATGGAAGAATTTACTTCCATAAGGTCGTTGACAGTAAACGCCCTAAACTTGGTATTGTTGATATTAGGAACGTTGACCCCTTGAAGATTAAGAAGGTCAGAAACGTTGAAGAAGAGAAGGGTAAGGACGGCGTAACAAGAATTAAGAAAATTGAAGAGTTTTATGTCTTCAATGATAAAGGTTTTGATAAGACTAGTGCCTCGGAAGGTGCAACTCTTAAGATTGCTCCTGAGGCAGTATGTTATACTACTTCGGGATTGTTAGATTATAACAAAAATGCAGTAATCGGGTACATGCATAAGGCATTGAAGACTGCAAATCAGTTATCGATGATGGAAGATGCACTAGTGATCTATAGATTGTCTAGAGCTCCCGAAAGAAGAATTTTTTATATTGATGTTGGTAATTTACCTAAGGCAAAGGCCGAACAGTATCTTTCAGAGACAATGAATAAGTACAGAAATAAACTTATTTACAATGCAGATACAGGTGAAATCAAAGATGACAGAAAACATATGAGTATGTTGGAAGATTTTTGGTTACCAAGAAGAGAAGGTGGTAGAGGAACGGAGATATCTACATTGCCAGGCGGACAAAACCTTGCAGAGATAGATGATGTAGAGTACTTCAAGAAGAAGTTATACCAGTCTCTTAATGTACCATCGTCTAGGATGGAATCAGATAATGGTTTCAACATGGGCAGGTCTTCAGAGATTAATAGGGACGAGTTGAAGTTCAACAAGTTCACAAACAGACTTCAGAAGAAGTTTGCAAGAGTATTTACAGATATCTTGAGAACTCAGGTTATCTTAAAAGATGTTGCAAATGCTGAAGAGTTTGACAAGATTAAAGATTTTATCCAGTATGATTTTACTGCAGATAACCACTTCACTGAGTTGAAGGAACAGGAAATTTTTAAGGAAAGATTAGATGCACTTCAAAATGTATCAGAATATGTTGGTAAATATTTCTCGCAAGAATATGTTAGAAAATATATACTACGACAAACAGAAGAAGAGATTAAAACCATTGATGGTCAAATTTCTGCAGAGAAAGAGGCAGGAGTTGGTGGAGACGAAGATGATGGTGGATTCTCACAGTATTAGGAGTAAATGATGAGTAGTGAAATAGCAAAAGAAATCGTAAATAGTATCGAAGCAGGAAATCTTAGTGATGCAAAAGATCAAATTGATCAGGGCATTAAAGAGAAAGCAGCCGAGACAGTAGACATGAAACGTGTCGGTTTACAGGTTGACTGGATGTCAACTACAACAGAACCACAAGGAATGTAATGAAGAGTTTCGTGCGGATATCTAGAGAACTTAATGAGGCTAAGGTGAAACTACCTAGTGGTCATAAAGAACTCAAGACTGATATTGTTAAAGTTGGTAGTAAACCAACAACTATCACTTACACTATTGCAAAAGGCAAAGTGTCCGTATTCGTGAACGGTTCAGACTTTACAGGTGGTTCGCCATATAAGAATTTGGCAGCTGCAGAAAAAGAATTTAAAGACATCAAACAAGTCATGCAACAAATGGCTGAAGAAGGTGTCACAATAGAGGAAATCATCAATGAAATTAATAGCAGAATTTAACGAACATATTGCACCGATCATCACCGAAGCAAAAAACGGTGGGAAGGATTACTTCATTGAAGGTGTCTTTATGCAAGCAGATATCAAAAACCGTAACGGTAGAGTCTATCCAAAAGAAATTATGGAGAAAGAAGTAAACCGTTATAACAAAGAATTTGTTGAAAAATCAAGAGCATTTGGTGAGTTGGGACACCCTGAAGGGCCAACAATCAATCTTGATAAAGTATCACATCTTATCCAAAGTTTAACCTTAGAAGGTAATAACTATGTGGGTAAAGCAAAGATTTTAAGTACTCCAAACGGTGAGATTGTAAAAGCTCTCATTAATGATGGTGCTAAATTGGGTGTATCATCTAGAGGTCTAGGTTCACTAGAGCAAAAAGGTAATGCACAATACGTAAAAAACGATTTCCAACTTGCAACAGCAGGCGACATCGTAGCAGACCCATCTGCTCCTGAGGCATTTGTCGAAGGAATTATGGAGGGTGTTGAGTGGATTATGGGTGCAAATGGAGTGTTAACTGCCGTGCAGGCGGAAGACTTTCAGAAAACCCTCAAATCTGCACGACTAAATAACTTAGAAGAAACTAAGTTAAATCTATGGAAAAGGTTCGTTGAGAACCTCTAACATATAAATAAATTAAGTAGTTCATAAAGAATTAATAACAGGAGTAAAAAATGGCAGATTTAGAAAACAACCTAGAAGGTATACAAGAAGCAGGGCAACCTGATTCTAAAGCCGAGAAAGGGGATTCAAAAGCAGTCAAACAAGGTTCATCAGACGCTGCGACTATAGGTCAAGGTAAAGTTGATGTCGTCAAACCCGAAGAAAATCCTGTTGACAAAGCTGTTGCAGCGAATAAGAAAGCAGAAGCTGGAGTGAAAGTCGTTTCGAACGACCCACAACAGAAGAATGCTGGTAAGGCTGACAAAGCAGATTCAATTAAAGAAGATGAGAAAGAGTCTAGTAAAGACGTTCAAAAATCTACTAAGATGGAATCGATCAAAGCTATCGTCAACAACATGAAGGAAATGACTAAGGAAGAAATCTCATCTGTACTGGGAACAGTTTCAGAAGAGGAAGTTGACGAAAGTTTGACAAAGGCTGAAACAGCAAGAAAAGTAGTAGAATCTTTGAAGTCTATGGACGAAGAAGCAGTTGCTAAAGTTCTTGAAGGTTTTAACAAGAAAGAAGATAAAGATGAAGATGAAAAAGAAGATGAAGTAAAAGAAGAAGTGGAAACTTCTCTTGAACTAGAATCATCTTTGGTGGAAATTGAAATAGATGACGACCTATCTGCAATTTCGGAAGCATTAGAACTTTCTGAAGAAAACGCTGAGAAAGCAAAAACAATATTCAAGGCTGCAGTTTCTAGTAAAGTGCAGGAAGTATCTGAGACTCTTAGAGCTCAATACTCAGAAGAATTAAAAACTACAGTTGAGACTGTCAAAGGTGACCTTGCGGAAGCAGTTGATAAGTACTTAACATATTGTGCAGAAGAGTGGACGAAAGAAAACGAACTCGCAATAGAACGTGGTTTGAGATCAGAAATGACAGAAAACTTCATTGAAGGACTGAAGACATTGTTCGTAGAACATTATGTTGACGTTCCTGAAGACAAGTACAATGTTATTGATGAACTCGCAAATCGTCTCGATGAGATGGAATCTAAATTGGATGGTGAAGTTCAGAACAATATGGACATCACTGAAGAATTAGAAACACTCAAGAGAGTGAACGTGATATCAGCTGCGTCTACGGACTTAACTGATTCACAAAAAGAGAAATTATCTTCACTTGCAGAAGGTGTTGAGTACAAATCTGAAGAAGACTTCGCTGAGAAGATTTCTGAAGTAAAGAATGCGTACTTCCCTGCTGACGGTGGTCAAAAGATAGTTGAAGAAACTCTAGTAGTTGAAGGGGCAAATGAATTCGAAGTGCAAACTGAGAAAGTTCTTGACCCAATACTTGCTAGATATTCACAAGCAATTAGTAACCACAGACCTTTATAAGTCTTAGGTTACTTTTTTTAAAGGAAAAATAAAATGTTTTTATCAGAAAACTTACAAGAAAAGTGGTCACCGATTCTAGAACACTCCGATCTTCCAAAGATCGAAGATAACTACAAACGTGCTGTAACTGCTGTTATTCTTGAAAACCAAGAAAAGGCTCTTAATGAAGATAGAGTAAACCTTGGTGAGGCAGCACCTTTAAATGCTACTGGTAGTGCTATTTCTAACTGGGATCCGATTTTGATCTCATTAGTAAGACGTGCCATGCCGAATCTCGTTGCGTACGACATTTGTGGCGTTCAACCAATGACTGGGCCTACTGGCCTTATCTTTGCTATGAAAGCAAGATATAACGATTATCACACTCAAGCTGCTATCTTATCTAAGACAGAAGCTATGGGAATTAACGAAGTTGATACAGAATTTTCATCAACATCGTCTCCTGAAACTGGTAAACTAGGCGTTAATGTTCAAATTTCAGACCCTTTTGATACTACAAATCCTTCGTATGAAAATACGACTGGTACTGGTATGACTACAGCTCAGGCTGAAGCATTAGGCGATGCAACTGCAAACGGTTTTGCTTCAATGGCATTCTCTATCGAGAAAGCTACTGTTACTGCAAAGTCAAGAGCATTGAAAGCAGAATACACACTAGAACTTGCACAAGACCTTAAAGCAATCCACGGTCTTGACGCAGAATCAGAACTTGCAAATATTCTTTCATCAGAAATTCTTGCTGAAATCAACAGAGAAGTTGTTAGAACAGTAAACTCACAAGCCAAACTCGGTGCAGCCGATACAGCTAGTGCAGGTACTTTCAACCTTGACGTAGATGCAAACGGAAGATGGTCTGTTGAGAAATTTAAAGGATTATTGTTCCAAATCGAAAGAGAGTCTAACAAAATTGCTAAAGAAACAAGAAGAGGAAAAGGTAACTTTATTATCTGTTCTTCAGACGTTGCTTCTGCACTTTCTATGGCTGGTGTATTAGATTACGCTCCTGCTCTTTCTACTAACCTTAACGTTGACGATACTGGTAATACTTTTGCTGGTCTTCTAAACGGACGTGTTAAAGTTTATATCGACCCATATGCTGGTGTTGATTACTTGACAGTTGGTTACAGAGGTTCTAACCCTTATGATGCTGGTCTTTTCTACTGCCCTTACGTTCCATTACAAATGGTTCGTGCTGTTGGTGAAAATACTTTCCAACCAAAAATCGGTTTCAAAACTAGATATGGTATGGTAACAAACCCATTCGTAGGTACTACACCTGCTGACGGACTTGCTACTGCGGGAACTAACCAGTATTACAGAAAATTTGCAGTGTCAAACATTCTGTAAGAACTTCGGTTCTAATTACTTCGGTAATACTAAAAACCCCTCTTTCGAGGGGTTTTTTTTTGGTCTTGCAGAAACACGTTGCAGTATCAGAAATCACCCTCGGCAACTTGAACTACAGTAGTTCCTCTTTCTCTCCACATCTCAACAACAGAATTCCTGTCATCGAAAACAATGTCGATCTTGCCACCCAATGATTCAAACTTGTCGGCAAGTTCACTCTTGAACTCAACATCACTTCTGAAATCACCATCGGGTCTAAGGAACAATCCTTTATGTCCTTTACCAATCCACTCTTCAATTTGAGCTTCGGTAACACCTCTTTGTTCTTCGTTCCTTGCAGAAAAGAATGCAACATCGTCACCAAGTGCAATGTGTCTTTTTGCAATATCACAAACCCATTCAACAGGAGTATCAAAAACAGTTTGTTCTTTGAATGACTTCCAGTCGGTAGGTCTTTGACTAACGTGATGTCTCCTATGCTCTACATCGGCAATAGTTCCATCAACGTCAAAAATTATAGTTTGCTTTTTCATTATATACATAGTATACCAAAAAGTGAGGGTCACTGTCAAGTCTTTTTTTAGTCTTTTTTCGGTTTGTCTAAATACTAGTGTAAGAATAATCTTACGCACACACAGGAGACTATTATGTCCACAAAATCAGGGTTCGAAATCCGAGCCGATCTACTATCCCAAGCACAAGGAATTCTTACTGATAATTATCAGAGAGAAGTCGATGCTGTATATCTACACAATGATAACAATCCCAATGAGAGGAAACCCCTACCATTGAGAGAGATTATGGGAGATGAAATCATTCAAGTTGCAAGACAACTAAATGAGTTCGTTACTGAAAAGTAACAATTTGGGGGGAGACCCCCATTTTATTTACCTAAATATAGGTATATGGAGAAATTATGAAAGAATTTGAAAAACAGGTGAAGGTTCTAGAAGGGCCATGGGCAGATGTCACATTCCCAAATGGTGAAGAGACAACCAATGTCATTTCTAGAAAAACGATCACAACTTATATCCAAGATGGGTATCTTTGTGAATCAACAACAACAAGAGACTATAGAGACGGAGACTACCAAGACTCTGTAAGTAACAAACGGATAACAAAAGTCCATGGCTAGTATTAATAAATCAATCCTCAATAAGAATAATTTTAAACTTATTGTTGATAAACTACCAACAGTCGAGTACTTTGTACAGTCGGTAAACATTCCAGGCCTATCCTTTACAGAAGTAGAGTTCGGTGCTGGTGTTGGTCTTGATGCATTTTTCCCAGGCGACAAAGTATCCTTCGATAACCTTGAAGTGACATTCCTAGTCGATGAAGACTTAGAGAATTTCAAAGAGGTTTATGATTGGATTAATGCAATCGTGCCTATACATGACCCTAAAGATTTCAAAGATTTTACAGGTTCGAAATCGACTAAAGGGGTTCTTGCAAGTATAGACAATGACCTTAACCAGTACAGTATGATTACACTGGTGACAAACACAAACAAAAATATACCAAACAAATTTTTCAGGTTCTATGACTGTTTCCCAACTGCACTTAGTGGTATGGAACTCAAGTCAGGTGAGTCAGGGGAAGCAGTCACATGTACTGTAACCTTTAGATTTACATACTACGACATAGAATCCACTAGTTAAAAACCCCTTTTCGTGATATAATTATAGTATGAACTTAGATGAATTGAAAGTCGAGTGGACGAAAGATTGTGAGATAGACGATATCGAATTAGATACTGCATCTCTCGAAGTCCCCAAACTCCACGCAAAATACCAAGATTTACTTACCAGTAAACTAATCCTTGCAAAAACTTACGAGTATAAGTATAACCAATTGTTGAAAGATAAGTGGTTGTGGTATAACGGTAAGATGGACTCAGACAGGATTAATGAGCTTGGTTGGGAACATGACCCATTAGATGGTGTCTCTGTTATGAAAGCAGACATGCACTACTTCTATAATTCAGACCCCGATCTAGCACAAATGAAAGCAAGACAAGACCTATTGAAAATAACTATAGACTTTCTTAAGGAGTGTATGCAAAACATTACTTGGAGACACCAAACGATTAAGAACACAATCGATTGGAGAAAGTTCATGGCTGGGAGTTAATTATGATATTAGAAAATTACATTTGGACTGCACCCTCATTCTTCACAAAAGAAGAAGTTGCACAAATTCATGTTGCAGCTGCAAAGTTACCATTGAAAAATTCAATGATTGGACAGATGAATCGTACCCAAGATTCTGAAGAGTCGTCCTCAGAGGGCAATACAGACACTTCTATTAGACAGGGTGGTAATAAGTGGTTCATCAATGAAGAGAATCATATGCCAGCACACCTCAATGAGAAGATGACCTCTGCACTCAATATGGCAAACACGGATTCACGATGGAATCACACTATTGATTATCAAGAGAATCCCCAGTACACTATTTACAATGCACCCAAAGAGAAACAGGGTGGTGACTTCTATACATGGCATACAGATGCAGGGCCAATGCTATATGAAAATGGAATGCATAGAAAGTTGTCTATGACTATTCAGTTATCAGAGCCAGATGATTATGAGGGTGGTCACTTTCAGTGGTTGGAACCTCATAGACAATTTGATCGTCTAAAACAAACAGACAACACAATCAATATTGAAAACAGTATCCAAACAGTTCCATTCTCTGCCAGAGAGATAGGAAGTGTAATTGTATTTCCATCATTCTTATACCATCAAGTAACACCTGTACTATCGGGTTGTAGAAAATCCTTGGTAGTTTGGTATGTTGGGAACCCCTATGCCTAAACCCATCGTCACAGTAACGAAGCTTGATGAAGTTTTCATGCAAGTTAATTGTCCCGATGACGGACTGGCAAAAGACCTGTTTGATTTCTTTTCATACATGGTTCCTAATCATAAATTCATGCCGTCATTCCGTTCAGGATTTTGGGATGGTAAAGTAAGATTATTTTCAATCAAAACAAGAAAGATTTATATCGGTCTACTCCCATATGTTGATGAGTTCTGCAGAGAACGAGGATACGAATTCCGTGGGGTACATGATGTAATAGGTGAGAAGGTTAGAAACTTACCTGAAGTAGAAAAGGAATTCGAAAACCAACTAAAGTCATGGAACATTCCCATGGTTCCTAGAGACTACCAATTAGAGGCATTCAAAAGTGCAATCGAATATGGAAGACAACTACTCTTATCTCCAACGGCAAGTGGTAAGTCACTTATCATTTATATGTTGGTACGATGGTTCAATACCAAAACTGTTATTATTGTTCCTACTACTTCCCTTGTAGAACAGATGACAAAGGATTTTCAAGAGTACGGTTACAAAGACCCTATCTGTAAAATCTATTCTAAACAACCAGTCTTCGATGCAGACATTACCATTACAACATGGCAGTCATTTGCAAAAGCACCTAAAGAAGTACTTCAATCATTTGGAATGGTTGTAGGAGACGAAGCACATTTATTTAAAGCAGATGTACTGAAGGGTATTCTTGAGAAGATGAAGGACACTGCAATAAGAATAGGTACGACAGGTACACTGGACGGAAGTGAAGTCCATAGACTCCAACTGGAAGGTTTGTTTGGCCCAGTAAAGAAAGTCATCACTACAAAACAACTAATGGACGAGGGGACAATTGCAAATCTTAACATAGATTGTGTCATACTTCGTCATACTAAACAGAAGAAAACTACTTATGTAGAAGAGATGGATTACCTTGTAGGTTGTAAAGCTAGAAATGACTTTATATGCAACCTTGTGTATAGTCTTAAGGGAAACACCTTGGTGTTATTCCAGTATGTAGAGAAACACGGAGTCGTCCTACACAACAAAATGATGAAACGGCTGGGTGATCAGTTACACTATGTGTATGGTGGAACAGATGTAAAAGACCGAGAAGAGGTGAGAGTCCTTGTTGAGAAAGCAAATGACAATGTTATACTTGCATCATATGGTACTTTCAGTACTGGTGTGAATATCAAGAAGATAGACAATGTAGTATTTGCATCCCCATCTAAATCAAGAATTAGAAACTTACAATCCATTGGTAGAGGTCTCAGAAAGGCAGAAGGAAAGACAACTATGCGGTTGTTTGATATTGCAGATGATCTACAGTGTAACAATTATACCTTGAAGCACCTCAAAGAACGTATAAATATATACAACGAGGAAGGATTTTCATATGAGATCAGACAGTTCAATTTAAAATGAAGCACTTAACCGACATTCATATGGGATACTTTAAACACCTTGCTCATGCATGGAGAATGGCATTCATTCTTATTGTGCATGGGTTCTTTCCATGGGTATGGGAAACAAAGGTGAGTGATGAAATTATGTCATACCACAAAGAGGAGGCCGATGATGAAATATGAAGTTATAAAACTTAAAAATGGTTCTGAAATCTGTGGAATGATAAAGGACATGGACGAGTGGATTGAAATTACACTCCCAATGATATGTCAATTGACTAAACTTGGTGCCATGGAAACTCTTGCAACATTCATACCGTATGCACCTTTAAGTAGGGATGCAACCCTTACCCTTGCAAGACAAGATGTAATGCATAGAAGTAACTTAAATGAACAGTTCATACCATTTTACGATGAAGCATCTTCTAGATGGTTGACCATGGTAGAAAATGAAACAATTCCGTTGACTAACAAAATGCCTACTAGAGAAGTACTATCAAGAACAATTGGTGACATGTTAGAAAACATGACGGACGAAGAACTGGATGAATTAGATCGACTTCAAGAAGAAGATTTTGAAAATGATCTCTCTTCACCAAGAGATAAAACTTTAATACATTGATTCAAATGATGCACTTTTAGTTTGTCTAAATATCCGTGTATAATCAAATATACAAATAACTTATATAACCAAAGGAAAACCATGTCCACAGCAACTATGATTGCGAAGAGCATGGTACGAAAAGCTAGAGAAGTTAACAATGCAAGTCGAAAGACTAAGAAAAGTGCTGTTAACGCTATCGAATTTCTAGTGCTGTTGACTCTTCCGTTTGCCCTCCCATTTCTTGTGATGATCACAACAATCAAGGGATACTAAAACACCAACTAAAACCCAGTGCAGACTTTATGTTTGCACTAATTTTATTCTCCAAAATGATAGAAAAGAAAATCCTGCAAATTGTAAATCTTTCTCCCTCTGAAGCTGCGATGGAACGAATCGTTGAAATACATCCGATGAAGCAAATCGTTTTTGCAAGTATTTTGCAAGGGATAGTTTTTGGGACGATGCTGTTTGCATTTTGGTGCATAGGATTGTTCCTTGAGTATTACCCTAAATAAAGGTATGGAAGAGGAAATGGAATGAATAAGGTAACACCAACTGTATCCCTTATAAGTATATTCCCCCTTGGGACATATTAATTTTAACATAGATTTCTGAGGAGTCAAGTGGGTTTCTCAAAATACTTCAAATTAATTAAATTCAATAATCACTAAAAACCCCCTTGTCAATACCCAATTTATCCGTATAATAGAGGTATGACTACTAAAAAAGCAATCAAGAAAGACCCAAAGAAAGCAGTCCATTACGTATCCAACAAAGATTTTACAATCGCTGTTGCAGAATACGTTGTACTCCTTAAAGCTTCGAAAGAAAACGGAACCGAAAAGCCTCGTATGTCAGAGTACATCGGTGAGTGTATATATAAGATTTCTACTCGACTATCGACTAGACCTAACTTTATAAACTACACATATAGAGACGAGATGATTTGTGATGCAATCGAAAACTGCATACAATACATCGGGAATTTCAATACAGAAAAGTCCAACAATGCATTCGCATATGTTACTCAGATTTGTTACTATGCTTTCCTACGAAGAATACAAAAGGAAAAGAAACAAGTCTACATTAAACAGAAATCAACCATGGAATCAAGTATTACTATGGATTCGTTTTCTACTATAGATGGTCAACATGACCCCATGCTCACGAATACAAATGTCGAATGGTTACAGGAACACATGAATCACGTAGAGTATGCACCCCGAAAATCAAAAAGAGCAGTAAGCAAAAAGAACAATTTGGAAACAAACTTCTCAGAAGAAGAACCAAATCCAATAGAGGACTAGATTATTAAGATCGCTATATTAAATGACACCCACGCAGGTGTTAGGTCGGATATGATAGAAATGGCAAAGTATCAAGGTCGTTTCTACGAGGAAGTTTTCTTCCCATATCTAGATGAACATGATATCAAACAAGTTATTCACTTGGGAGATTACTTTGACAGACGGAAGTATATCAACTTCTCCAGTCTTGCAGAGAATAGGAAGCACTTTATTGACCCTTTAGTCAAGAGAGGAATTCATATGGATTTGATCTTGGGCAATCATGATACCTATTATAAGAACACTAACGATGTTAACTCCCCCGAACTACTACTGTTCAATGAGAGTAACATCAATGTGATACAAGAACCAATTACAAAAGAGTACGATGGATTTAAGATTGCACTAGTACCGTGGATTAATCCCGAGAACTATGCAGACTCAGTTGAGTTCTTACTATCTGCTCCTAGTACACATTGTTTCGGACACTTTGAGATTGAAGGTGCATTGATGCAGCCTGGATTCAATTGTCCACATGGACTAGATCACACATACTTAAAAAGATTTGAACAAGTGTTGAGTGGACACTTCCATCACAAATCTGAAGTAGGCAATGTCAGATACTTAGGTTCTCAATTACAGTTCACTTGGTCAGACTATAATGACAATAAGTACTTCCACATCTTCGATACAGAAACTTTGGAGATACTACCTGTTCTAAATCCGATCACGATGTTCGAGAAAGTCTTCTATGACGACACTAAGTTCGAAAAGTTTGAAGACATTAACGAGATGGACTTCTCAAATGTCAAAGGAAAGTTTATCAAGCTCATCGTTATTAACAAAGACAATCCATATTGGTTCGACACATTCCTTGATAAAGTACACGGACAAAATCCGTTACACTTACAAGTGGTCGATGATAATAAACATATGGACTTCTTTGGTGACGATGATATCGAAGACATCGAAGACACCCTAACAATACTAGGGAAATATGTTGACGGTTTAGAGATACAAGGAAAGAAAAAACCCCTTAACGAATTGATGACTTCATTATACAATGAAGCTTTAGATCAGCACAACTACTTATGATTAACTTTAAACAAGTACGGTGGAAGAACTTACTTTCATCGGGTAACAACTTTACTGAAATACAACTAGACTCACATCAAACTACCCTTATCTTAGGTGAGAACGGTGCTGGTAAATCTACACTATTGGATGCAATGTGTTTTGGATTATATGGTCGTGGTTTCAGAAACCTCAAGAAAGAACTACTTATTAATAGTGTTAATGAAAAAAATCTATTAGTGGAAGTTGAATTCAATATCGGAAGACGAGAATACAAAGTCCTTCGTGGTGCAAAACCAAACAGATTTGAGATACATGTAGATGGTGTGTTCGTTAACCAAGACGCAACAGTAAGAGACTATCAAGAACACTTGGAGAAGAACATCCTCAAGATGTCTTACAGATCATTTACTCAAGTTGCAATTCTAGGTAGTGCAAACTTCGTTCCCTTTATGCAGTTAAAAGCAAAGGAGAGACGAGGACTTGTTGAAGACTTATTAGACATTAGTATCTTTAGTACGATGAGTGATATTCTGAGAAAAAGAGTATCTAATCACACAATTGAGATTCGAGAGAACGGCCATGAGATAAATATCATGGAAGAACGAATTCAAGGATTGACCTCACAACTAGAAGCATTACGTGAGAATCGAGATAAAAAGATTGGTAAGTTTGAAACAACCATCAACGAAACCAACACGAATATTGAAGACCTTTTAGGAAAGGTAGACGAGAAGACTACCGTTATCGGAGAGAAGACACACTCTATTTCCGATAGAGACCCACAAGGTGACCGACTTAAACAAGCAATGGATATTTCCAAAACACTGGAAACTAAACGACAACGCATTATTAAGGAGATTGAATTTTATGAGTCAAATGATAATTGTCCAACCTGTAAGCAGGATTTAGATGAGGAACACAAAGAAACTCACGTTGCAGAGAAACAGGCAAAGAAGGAAGAGTTGGCACTTGCACTTGAGCAAATCGCCAGAACAATCGAAGATTCCACCAATAGAATGGAGGAGATTAGAAGAATACAAGAAGGAGTAGATTCTCTTCAAAGACAAATATCAGTTATCCAATCAGAAATTGTTTCAAACCAAAAGTACATCGGCAAACTTCAGAAAGAGATTGAAGACCTAAAGACGGAAGCCACGGTTAATAACAATGCACAAGAGATGATTGATGACAACGAAGAGAAGGTAGACATATTACACTCTAAAAAAGAGTCTCTTATTCAACAAGGTCACTATTTCGACATTGCACAGACACTACTTAGAGATCAAGGTGTCAAGCAAAAGATCATTAAACAGTATGTCCCAGTCATGAACAACATGATTAATAAATACCTTGCATCCCTAGAGTTCTTTGTTGGGTTTGAATTAGACGAATCTTTTGAAGAGACTATTAAGTCGAGATTCCGAGATGTATTCAAGTACGACAATTTCTCCCAAGGAGAGAAGATGAGGATTGACCTTGCCCTTCTGTTTACTTGGAGAACTATTGCAAGAATGAAGAACAGTGTGAACACTAACCTATTGATTTTAGATGAAGTGTTCGACTCGTCTTTAGACACAAACGGTACAGATGACTTCTTAAAGTTACTTAATACCCTAACTGAGAAGACCAACTGTTTTATAATTAGTCACAAGGGTGAGGCACTCTATGACAAATTTAACAATGTTATCCGATTTGAGAAACATAAAAACTTCTCAAGGGTTGCAGAATAGATAAATAGTATTATGAAAACATTTAACCAAATCGCAAACAACGAGATTGACCTTTCCGTGAAAATTGGGAATAGAGTTCACAACATCACAGAAAAGGTTGACCTAGAGATGAACCTCTTTGAAGGTAAAGCCTCACTTGGTGACTTTTTTAAACGCAAAAATATCGACAATTTCATCACTAAAGCTGAAGCTGGAGAATTAGTAGCAATTGGTGGGGCCTCTATCCTTATCAAAGATGTCACAGTATGGAAACAACTTAAGAAAGATTTGTTAGCTGCCGATGACGAAAAGGATATTAAACATTTCGGTGGTAGTGGTTTGATTAAACAGGCTCTAGGTGTTACAATAGGTAATATTGACAAAATAGCCAATGGTCTATCTACTGTCGATGGTTCAAATCCTTCAGGGGAAGACTGGGAAGCAGTTATTGCCGTCGCAGTAAACAAAATCAACGGCCATGAGTATAACACTGGTGCTGAATGGGATAGAGCTCAAAAGTTTTGGGGTGATTGGGAACGCCAAGCACTATTATTAGGTGCAGATTTCATTAAGAAATTGAAGGTGGATAAACTAGAACAACTCGGTGGTTCGACTCGTCCTCGTAGTCAAGAATGGAAAGATGCTGGTGCAAAAAATGAAACACCTAAAACCGACCTCATCGATACAACAAATCGTCACAATATTTCACTTAAAAAAGCAGGTGGTTCTCAGCTATTATCAGCAGGAAAAAATGAAACTATTGCAACTGTTCAAGCTGCAATGAGTATGTTTACAGAAAGTCCAGCAGGTAAAAAAGTTGTTACAGCTCTTCTTTCAGATATCGAGGGGAAAATGATAGCCATGCAAGAGAAGGGGACTATTACGGCAGTCAATGCACTGGCAAAGCAAGACCCCAAAACTTTGTCCAAAGATCAACTTGCTAGAATAGCCGATGTGGCCCAAGGACAGGTAAATGCAGACTACCTTACAGAAGCAATGCAGAATATGTTTAACGGTAGTGCAGAGATGAAGAAGTTTTTCTGTTGGGAAGCTGCAACAGGCACAACCAAATTTTCAACGAGTCCCGATGCTATTGCAGACATTATGGCAACTTTTAAGGATACTGGTACACTAGAAGATACACTAGTACTGGATTCACCCTCGAACGCAGGTAACAAACTCGCTGCAGGTAACGATTTTTATGTATCGTTCAAAACAGGTGGTGGAAATTCCCGACCATACCTTGCAGTAAGAAGTAGCAAAATCAAGACATCTAAATTATTGAAGAACGAAAACCACTATGAAGATATGTCTTTTCGGGGTATAATAATGGAAGAGTTAAGTAAAGAAGGTTTACTAACCGAAGAACTACAACACCTAGACGAGTGGGCAATATTGAGAACAATTTCTAGAAAAGTATCATCAGCTGCTACAAGGCTCCTCAAGGCAATCACCAACAGAATCAAAAGCGTGTTTACTTGGATTGCAACACAGGGTAAAAAGATGTGGTTAGCAGTTTTAAACTTCTTTAATCTTAAAATAAAAACAGTTACAATCACCAGCGGTGGGAAATTTCCCCTTTAAATTATGTATGAATTAATTCAAGAGGCCTCAAAGGTCTTAAGAACACCACCATTGGTGTTAGATTTCGAAAACCCATCACACGACCCAAAAGATGTTGAAGTAAAACTTGCAGAGGCAATGACCAAATTTGGTGGTCTCGGTCTAAGTGCAAATCAAGTAGGGTTAGATGTTAGATGTTTTGTAATGAGAACTGCAGATGCAGGAATCCAATGTTTCTTCAATCCCGAAATTACTAAAGTATCACAAGAGACAGACTTACTCAAAGAAGGGTGTCTATCTTTCCCCGATATATACCTCATGATAAAACGATCACGAGTCGTTGAAATGAAGTACCAAGATTCGGACGGAGAAGAACATTTTCTCATGTTAGAAAATATTGGAGCAAGATGTGCTCAACATGAAATTGATCATTTAAACGGAATCGTGTTTTTACAACGTGCTTCCAAATTGAAACTAGATCGTGCATTAAAGTCACGACCAAAAGAAAAAGCGAAACGATTAGAATATGAAAAAAGAGCAGCCGTCGCAAAGTACATCCAGTCCGTCCAATCTGCAAAAGATTCCGAACCTCGTGAGTCAGCAGGAACAACAGGCACTAGTACACTACCACAAGACGCACCACCACAAACGTAGTATCGGAGACGGTAGTGATTACCGTGGGATAGATTACATACACATACACACCCAGTGGGTGAGAGACATCATCAACAGGATTTCGTATCAGTGTGTTGGTGACATTCGTAAAATTACAGATCAAGTAGTGTATCCCGAAATGATATCTCTAAATGAGTGGCCAATCGGTGGATTCCAAACCCCCCATTTAGATACTTATTCAACCCAAGAACAAAAACACGACTTAGTAGAGGATACCCCTAGCAGGGAATGGACTCTAATCTTATACCTAAACGATGACTTTGAAGGTGGAGAGACCTTCTTCCCCACAGAACGTTACACACACTACCCTAAGGCCCGTGAAGGGGTCTTATTCCAAGGTATATACCTTGAACATGGGGTCAATCCTATTAGAAGGTGTCCACGACATACTATTGCAATGTGGTTCAGCACGAATCCCGATAGAATCCTTACGGACAA
>Ga0308008_1000306_pt1 | contig 20981 bp, 8 predicted proteins | sample Neamet125_FD_203140 | JGI IMG/M metagenome (GOLD analysis project Ga0308008, IMG submission 203140) | Marine microbial communities from water near the shore, Antarctic Ocean - #125 | ecosystem: Environmental > Aquatic > Marine > Unclassified | place: Southern Ocean | collected 2014-07-24
CAGCTCTCTTTGGGTTACCTAAGAAGTCGTTAACTTTTGACTCTAAAGTTTTAGGAGTTTCTTTTTTTCTTACATCTATGGGTCCTCTTTTGGATATTAATTCTGATTGTTTACTAAAAACTTTTTTAGCAGATAACTCCCGCCCTAGTTGTGGCAATCCGTTCATTTTGTATGTCATAGTTATTTATTTCTATTTGGTTGATAAGATTTAGATACACCTAATGATTTGAACAGACTTTCATCATCAAAACTTCCAGTCATTGGATCTAATAATGCTCCTTCAAATATATCTGTATTTGCCCCAATAACAAAGTCTACAGTATTTTTAGTAGCTCTTGCGTAGTCTTCCTCTTCAACAGATTTAGCTGTATTAATTACAAATCTATCCAAAGGTCCTGCATATCCCGTATTATACCTTTTTCCTTCTATAGCATTTTTTAAAGCTGCAATACCTGAACCGATTAATGGTATTGTTTGGAGTTGATTCATAAAGAACATAGCATAAAGCATTTCTGTATAAACATCATCCTTATCATCTTCGTCTCCAAATAATAATTTGAATATATTTGACACTGCAACAAATAATACGTTAGAAACGCCAGCATTTAGGTATACACTTCTTATGTCCCTCTTACTTGGCATCTTTTTATTATCAATATCACTTTTTATATTGCGACTCGCTTGAACTACCTCGTTAATTTGTAAGATAAATGTACTAGAGAACATTGTTACTAATCTAAGAATAGGCTGCTCTCTTGCGGAAATTTGAATTGTAGATAGCTCTGTCTCTCTTCTTGTCTGCTGTGTTCTGTTGTAATCATTGAATGCCTCTACAGCCTCCTCTTGACTCATACCATTTTTAATATTTCTATTGTATACAGCCATATAGCCCATAACACCGATTATATCCCCAGCCGTTGTAGGGAATGTTTTAGCTATATTCCAAGCGTTACTAAGTGGACTACCCTTTTTTGATTCTATCCCTATACCACTCTCTAGTCCAGCAACGTCACCCTTTAATGCTCCCTCAACCCTTTGATTGAATATTCCTGACATAGCCCTAGCTTTTCTAAGGTTGGTTCTAAACATAAAGAACATAGATGCTAAGTCAAATGAAAATCCAAGAAAGTCAGCTCCTAATGACCCGAAGGTCTTCGCTACTCCCTTTTTTCTAGATAGACTATAATCTGAGTATGCATTAACTAGAGATATAGATTGTTTAGCTATCTGCATTAACTTAAATCCAAGGGTTACACCATAAAATTTATTCATTATCCCAGTAACAGCACCTGATGGTGGGCTAAGTGGATTTATTGCGAAATTTATAAATTTATCCATTAATTTCTTGTACCCACTTTCTTTTAATAAAGATTGAACAAAGTCAAATGACATTATCTTAGATATAGTTTTAACCCCAGACGCATATCCCTTATACCTCTCCATCTCCCTAATGTGAGAGTCAAGCTCTCCAGTAAATGTTAGATTTAATTGTATTCCACCCTTTAGGTTAATACGACCCAATACGGCTGATGGTAGAAGTTCTGCAAAAAACTTACTAGCAAAATCATCTACATCAAAGTTTTTAGTTTTTGGCTGGGCTAAAGACTTCGTTGGAAAATAGTTTTCAATTCTTTCAAGGAATACACCATTTACATCTGTGTGTACCTTATTCACTCCCTCATAATAATCGTTAGAAAGATACTCTACTATTCTATTTGCAAAATCAACAAGTTGAGGTCCTAAGAAATCTTCTATTTCCTTTAATGTCTTATCGGTAAATCCTTGAGTTCTTAATTTTTGCCTTTGAACCTCATTAAGACTTAGTGCATAAGCCCTAAGAAGACCATCCTTGGTGAGTGTAATTCCTTCTATGTCCTGAACTTTAGATTGTGCATCAATATAACCCACCTGCTCTTTTAATATTTGCTCGGCAGTTGCATTTTTTCTGCTCATTATGTCATTAACTTGAGCCTTTATAGCCTTTGGCTTTTTGTTTAAAAAGAACATCCTATTAGATACCATATCTGCTATATCTTTCTTGGCATCATCTATAGTTTTATAATCCCCATCCTTTATCTTTCTTTTTATGGTATCTATGTCTACTCTAGTTTCGGATTCAACACCCTTTATAAGCATACCCTTACCGTTAAGCATTTTTCTTATCTCTCTATAGCCCCCAGTGATGCCATCAATAGAATTTGATATGTCATCTAACTTGTTTATTTGGTCTGTATATCCAGATAAAAATGCCTCTTTCATTCTGTTAAGGCGTTTGTATATGTTTTCTTGAAAGAAATTGCTTGATTTACCTTTATCAAGAGCATTCGATGCATTCCCTAAATGAAGAAGGTTATCTTTTATGAGATTTGGTATTAATTGTAAAATATCCTTACTCCATATCTTATCTATCAGAGCATTTGTAGCATCAACAAATTGTTTATCCTTAAACATTTGAGTTATACTCTTAGGATTTTTAGCTATTACGTTTGTGTTCTTTAATGTTTTGTCAATATTATAAAGACCCCTCCAATTGTTTTTAACATCCCTATTGCCTTGCTTGTATAAATCTGAAATCTCTTTAGCTCTCTTGGCTCTCTCTTGTTTTAATCTAACAGATGACTCTTTCTTTACATCACTTATAGCTTCTTCAAGTAGGGTAAGCTCATCAAGATACATATTTAATATATCAGAGAATGTATCAAACGCATACACTTTATCTAATAACTTTTGTTCAACAACCGTAAGTTCCTCCCCTACTGCTTCTTTTGCTAATGCTTCATCTATAGCTTCAACATCAGATAGCTCTTGAGCAATATTAATTAAGGCATCCTTATCATTATCAATGGCAAACTTTAATATTCTTTTTGCTTCTTCAAAAAATGATACTCCCTGTGCATCTAGTGTTTTTGCTTTCCTTTTTCTTTCTCTTCCAGCCTGTTTAGCTACGGCTGCATATTCATCAACTTTTTTGGAAATACTTATTATTTTTGCTTTTCTAGACTGTTCTGTTTTCTTGTCTACTAACTTAAAAACCGTTTCTATATTTTTTAAATGATTTGTAGCATTAATATTATTTATAACGCCATTCATTTGTTTAAGCTCTCCTTTAGTATATGATATATTGGCTGGCAATACATTAAATATAAATCTTCTTGCGTCATTCTTGAGGTTCTTTAAAAACTTAGCATCCTCCTTTAGATTTAATATATTATCTTTAAGTGCCTCTTGTTTTGCTCTAAAAGCCTCGTCCCTTAGTGCTAACTTATTAATCATACTGGAAATAATATCTGCCTGAGCCAATACATTATCTTGACTTATTTTACCAACTTCCAATATAATTTTTTTCACAGGTGAGGTCTGAGGAACGTCTTTTAACATTTTCCGTAACTCATTTTGGAATGTTGTTATATCTTTTACTGCCTCCTTCCTAGAGTTAATTTTTCTTTTTATATTAGAGATTCTTTCTTGAACTGTTTTGTTTGCCCTTGTTTTTAAGGTCCTATCAAACGAAACAATAAGTGAGTCCTGTATTGCTTCAGTTTGACTTTGGAATATAGGGTTTTTCTCTAATAACTCTTTTGCCTTCTCTCTAATTTGAGCTAGTGTTGGAGAGGATATAGTCTCATATGAATCTGGTATTGGATACTTTTTAAGTATCTCATCATCTGTAAATTCAAATATTGATGGGTTAACATTCCTTAGTTGATTAGCCCTAGACTTCTTCTCTTTTGCTGTTAGTTTTGGGGTCTTAATTTTTTTTCTTTTCCCTTTAGCAAATTGGCTTAACTTCTTTCTTGTATCTCCAAATAATTCAGCAGCATCATTTATGCCTCCCTTAATACTTGAAAATTCATTAGGCATTTTTACATCAACAATAAGCAATGTCATTGCATTATTAATATCTGCAACCTTAAACCCTCGCTTCTTTAAAAGCAACTTTATAGATGCATCAGAAAACTTTTCACCCCTTCCATAGTTTATTATATCCCCCATAGATTTCTCTGGTACAACCATAAGTTGGAGCTGTTCGCCAAGGGATTTTACCTCGGCCCCTGCAAACGCTTCGTTTTCAGACATAATATCTACCGTAACACCCTGCAAAAACTCATCAAGAGTTATGTTCTGCAATTGCTCTGCTGTTATCTTAGATATACCTACAAGCTTTTTAATGAAATCAAACAACTCATTCAACCAATTCTTAAAGTTCTTATCTTGAGCTGCGGATGCAAAAGATTCCCCCTTATCTCCAATGGCAGTAGCTAACGCTTCATTTTTTATGTAATCATCTATTTCTGCTTGAGTTGCTCCATCAGCCTTCATTTTTTTAATTATAGACTGATATACTTTATTATTTAACACCTTACTGTAATACTCCCCATTATTTTCAATAAGCTCCATACCTTTTGCATATAGGTCTGGTCTTAACTCCTTAGCTACGTTCAACCAAATATGACCATATTCGTGTACTGGGGTATTGTAGTTTTCTTGCTGTGGATTTAGGTATAATTTACCTTGATACACAGCACCATAAACCTCTTGAGTTTTGTTGGTTACAAGCTGTTTCGCTCTTGCATTTTTAACAAGCTCATCAAATTCGTTTTGAGATGACACTACTTCAACAGATGGGAAAGCTTTTGATAATCTCTGTACAAATCTTTCGTATGGATTTAAAACTAATTTTTTTAATTCCTCAGACCTAGATGCACCCTTCATTCCAGATGAAACAGCATCTGCTTTTGTTTGTGCTGCACTTCTAGTTTCTCCTTGTTTAAAAACCTGTATTTTGCCTATTAGTTTTTCTAAAATCTTTTTTGTAGATGTTTTATTTTTACTAGATATTTGATAAAATTTCCCTGCTGGCTTCCATTGATTATTTGGTTTACGCCCTCTAACCTCTATAGTTCTACTACCATCTTCATTATTGGCAACCAAAGCTTTTTTTGTGTAAAAATTAGATTTTGCGTCAAATTCCAGAGTTGGGTCTTGTAAGTCAGATTGGTAAGAATCTCTGTTTCTTAATACACCAGCCATTTTCTTATCAACGACATCTCCAAAAGAAGGTAATACATTCCAGAAAGATGTAGTCTCATTTAGCATAGCAACTACCCTTCCTCTAATAAAAACCTTATAGTTTGGATGAATCGGAATGCCCTCTTCCGCTTGTTGCTTACGAGACATTATAGCTTCTTTTCTAGTATCTTCTGTTATTTTATTACCTGCTTTATCTGTGACCTCTACAATCATTGTTAATGCCCCTATTGGCAGGTCTTCTACAAATTGCTCTACATTTTTCTCTCTTAATAATTCTATTGTAATTCCAAGATTTTTCAGTAGTTTCCCTATTTCTGTAGTTGATTCTATATTGGCAGATGGAAGTATTTTAGATACTATATCAGCCCTTTCATCTACCGTTAAAGCATCTTGTGCTTTTGAAAACACCTCTTCAATGCTATTTGATTCTTCAAAAACTTTTACTATATTTATAAAATTTTTTGACGCACTGCTAAGGATGTTTTTCTTCATAGCATCAAATACCTCAGACTTTATAACATCATCAAGGTCAGATAATAATTCAGACAATGTTTCCCCCATAATTCTATTAGAATTAATAGCATCTGGACTCATATTAAACACTACGCTATAATCTGACTTTATTGCTCCATTTATAATGCCTCCTGCCGCTGTATTATCCATAGAAGCCCAGGCAACTTTACCAAAATTATCTTCCATAAGCGGGAAGAAGTTACCCCCTTTTTTTACATATGGATTTGTTTCTTTATTGTAAGGCTTAGACTCATCCTTTAACTGAACCTTCAACTGGTCAGACATTAATAGATTTACTTTCTTACCAATTAAAAAGTCAAGACCCACACTTTTTATTTTTTTAGCAAGCCTTGTGTTTTCTTTAACTTCTATTTTTATAGTTCTTTTTTCAATTGGCTCTTCTACTGTTTCTACGTTGTTAGGCTGAACTTCATCTATAAGAGCCTTTGCTTCCTCCTTTAATTTTTGCTTTAACTCTTTATCTGATTCTTTTGTGTCAAGCTGAAATTGGATATCATCATCAAGACCTAGCTGGCGAGCTAATTCCTCAACTTCTAGTGTAGTGTCTTCTTCTGAGACTTCTTCCGAAGGTGTAGTGTCTGTAGATATTTCTTCTATTGGTATTTCCTTATCAAATAAAGCATAACTAACAACAACATTTTCGTCTACAACCCCAGCAGGTCGTTCAGCAAATAAAGCTCCCTCAAACCCTGCGTTTTCCATATGTTCTATAAACTGGCTTCCTGAGGACCAATCATTTATGCCATCTCTGCCCTCAGATGCTTCTTCCATACTTCTGATAGCATTATTGTAATCTCTTAGAGCATCCTCTTCTGAGTTGTAATCTATCTCTAAGTCTTCATTAGGTTTTAAAAAGCCTTCTTTTAATCTTTCAATGTGTTCAGGCTTTCTTAAATCAAATAAATTTTCTTTCTTTTGTTCAGAAAATTTAATTTCAGTTACTTCTCCTGTTTTGTCACGAGAATATTGTTCTGCATACTTTTTGTTTGGAGTTAAAAATATAGCCCCTGTTTGTCCTCTCTTTAAAACACCTCCCTCAATAGGTGTGGGGGAACCGTGATATACAACTTCTGACTTAGTATCTTCTTCCGATACTTCCGAAACTTCTTCCGCAGGTGCAGTTTCTAGTAAAGGAGATATTTTATCATTATACTTGTCGTATATCTCTTGAAACTTAGTCTTACCCTCTTCAGTTGTTAGCTTTTCCTTGTCAACCTTGCCATCTGTTAAAGCATTCTCTGCACCAGGAACTTGTTCAAGCATTTCAGCTTGCTCTTCTGCTCTTAATTTTTCTACTTCCGCAGGTGCAGTTTCTACACTAGTTGGCTCTTTTACTAAATCATTTATTGCATCAAACCTTTCATTAAACTGTTCAGTTAACTCAGGGTTGTTATTTATAGTTACCTTTAAGTCTAATCCTAAGTCGGCCCTAAACAAATCAGGGTTATCTTCCGTTAATTGAATTAATTGCTCCCCACTCATAATCATAGCATCCCTATTCCCCTGTTGGACTTCAACATAAGAAAACTCTGGTTTCTTAGCCTCTCTTCTTTCTCCTAATGATTTCTCAAGAAATGATGGTGGCTTTACAAATGATATAAAGTTGTCTAGTTGGTTCTTTGCTTCCTTAGCTTCCCTTTGAGATATAGGGTCTTTTGCTAATTCTGCTTCTTGCTTTCTTGTTTCGTATTCGTTTAGGAAGTATGCATAAAGCTTCTGATTTTTACCGTCTAACTTCTTATATGTTGGTGAATCTATAATGCTTTCTAATACATTCACGTATCTTATTGCTTGAGAAAATGCCTTTTCATCATTTTTTCCCTCTTCATTTATAAATTTCCCAGTCTGATTAAGTGTAGTAACCCAAGATGTGGTAAAGTCTTTTCCAAATTTTAAGTTAGACTGTAAAATTTTCTGTTTTAAAAACTCATCAGACACTTGAACCTTAGACATTGCATAATTAGCCACAAGGTCCTTTATGAATTTATTTTTCTTCCCAGAACTAAGAGCCTCAGTCATAGCTCTTCCTCCTCCACCCATAAAGAACGAACCTGGAGCAACCTCTAAGAATGTTTCTTTTGTAAGTTTAGGGGTAACCTTCTCAAACCATCCATCAGAAGTTATCTCTTCTCCAGACAAAGCTCTTTCTGTTATTGTCTCTTCTTGTGCTGTCTGTGGAATCTCTTGTGCCGTCTCTGTTAAAGATTCAGCCCCCCCAGCTAAAAGAACTCTACCTCCTGTTCTTTTTATACCACGAAGTGCTTTACCAACAAAAGGTAGCCCATCAAATGTGTATAGATACCAATTACCCATCTGAGCCTTAACAATTTCATCTCTTGCTTTGTTAGCTTTATCAATACTGCCAGTTTGAGCTAAGACATCTCTATACATAGTACCCGCCATATCCATAGTCTCAGTCATCATGCCAGCAGCAGATGTTATAGCCAATGCAGGAATGACACCTAAACCACCAGTAGCCATACCCACTAAAGAGCTTACTGCTATGGATGTAGCGGCAGAACCAGCCAATCTACCTGTTGATTTTGAAACTTTTGATAGGTCTAATAGGTCTGAAAAGTTTTCTAATTTATCAGGGGCAATAGAAAAAGATGTAGCCAACTCATCACCGAAGGTAACCATTGATGATTGATTTAGTAATATACCTGCACTAGATATACTTCTAGAAAATGATTCATTAAAAGACTTGCCAAAGTTTGATATAGCCATATATCCTTTACCATAAACTGCCGCAGCAAGGTCTTCTTGAAGTTTTAATCTGTCTCCCTCGTCTTCTATTGTCTTTTTATATGCGTCACTATATATTTTATTTAACTTATCTAAGTCTTGGTATGGGATACTGTATTCCTCTTGAAAGCTATTGTATAAAACATCAATATCTTTATTTACTAATGCAGCTTTTTCCTGAAATAGTCCATTTGCTTTTTTGTTGTAATTCTCCTCTACTAAGTTGTATTTATTTATCTGTTGAGTTTGATATGAATTTAATTTTTCATTAGCCTCTTCAACACTTATTACCCTGTTATAAATATCTTGTTTAAGTTTATCTTCGTAATTTTTAATTGAAAGTACAACATTGTTTTTGTAGTAAGAGTCTAGTTTTTCATTTAACTCAGATTGAACATTATTAAATATAGAATCTTTTTGCTCTATAAGAACTTTTGCTTCAGAAGATGTTTCAACAAAATTATCCCACTTACTTTCCCCAATCTTCTCAATTAATGGCTCATATCTTGGGTCTTCTTTTGCTGCTTTTTTTGTAGGTTCAATATATCTAAATTCTTCAACTTTTGATTTAAGTTTTTCGTATATAGTTCTGTATGCGTTACTTTTTTCAACATCTATACCTCCAGGCATAAATTGTTTAGCAATATCTTTCGCAGCCTCATTTATTTTTTCAATGTCAGCCCTTTGGATTCCGTTGGCATCTATCTCTGTAATCTCTTTAAGGTTTCGTTTAGAAATGTCTTCATCTACTTTTTTAATTAAAGCATTCTCAACATTGTAGTATACAGATTTATATGTATCTCTTTCTCTTCCAGTAAGAGCAGAAAAATCATCAGTAATAGATTCAAAGTTTAAAAGAGCAGACTCTGCATCTCCATCCTCAATTAACTTGTTAGCAATTAAAATATTGTTTTTTAATGTTTCTTTTTTAGCCTTTTTTGATGCCTGAGATGCTGTTTTTTTTTCTGAGACAGAAGCAGCAGCACCAGATTTTAAATAATTATAATAATCTATTGCTTCTTTATTTTTTATGTTATCTTGCTCTAAAGAATTTACATCCATATCTTGGATGCCAGACATTATTTTATCGGCTGCGTCAGAAACTTCCTCTTGATATTTAATCTCACCCATAGCTTGCTCATCAGATAGAACTCCTAATGGCTGCGTTGACTCAGAAGTAAACACAGGTTGAATCATCTGTAATGCATCTACATCATAATCTTCAAATGCATCAATCTCTGGAAGGTATGTCTTTGATTTAGGCTCTTTTAATTCCGATAAACCATTTTCCGATGCTAATTCCATATCTGCTGATGTGGTCGCATCCCCTTCCACAACAGCTCCTGTCTTTCCCAATTCGTCAACGGCAAATTGATTAAAGAACTGTTTGGCCATCGACTTTATTTCTTCTCGAGAATATCCTTGTTCTTGCATTAGCTTAGAATTAGCGTTAAGCTTATCTAGCATTTCGGGTGTTAATTTATTATCGCTCATTATATTATATTTCCTGTTTCGTCAAATTTAATTGTTGAAGATGAACTCCCTGAAGACTCTTCTTGTGGCGCTAAAGGTCCAACCCCACCTGCACTTTTATTACCCTTCAAGTAGTCGGTGTCAAAACCAATAAGTCTATTTCTTAAATATGCTTTAATAGCTTCTTTATCAGATACATCAAATTCTTTATCTTCAAGTAATTGATAGTTATAATCGATTACTTTCTCTCCATCCTTAGTTGTAGTTATAGCTTTTACTTTTGGTGTTTTTAGCTTAAGCAAACCATCCTCTATTCTAACTACAGACGTATTTGGAAGTACACTTTCTAATTGCTGTTTTAATCCCAATTCTCCAGTAGGCTCTAAATTTTTGTTCATAAATTCAATCATCTTATCATAAGATTCTATATCACCAGCATCCGTAGGACGGTCAATTCGAAGATTTTTAAGTGTTTTATTATTATATTTTGATTTAATATTAATATAATCTTCCGTTATGGTTTTTACTTCTTCAAATTCAAAATCAGGATATGCTTTACTCAACTCAGGTACAGCCTCATCCAAATCTTTATTAATAATATCTAAAATATCTGCTTTTGTGCTGCTTGTTAAATCTTTAGATGTAAATATAGTTGGCATTTCATCTATTGCGTTGACAATCACCTTTTCTGTATTTAAAGCTTTTCTTTCAGTTATGTTTAACTTCCTTTCTTTAGGAGTGTCTGAAGGCTTATTTATTGCATTAGTAGCTGTTTGATTTATTTTTTCTTTGCTTGCCCCATTTAAATTTAAATTCATTATTGCAACATCCTGGGTAAATCTATTTGCCTTGTCAAAGTCTTCCTTAGTCATCCCTAAGTTTTCATTTCCGACTCCAGTACGCATATTAAATCTACCTCCACTTAAGCTATTACTACCTATCTCTGTAGGGCTATCTTCTGGTATAAAATTACCACTATCATCAAGCTCATACTCCCCAGCTTCATTTCTTTTAAGTAAGGGAACCATTACATTTCCATCCTTGTCAATAGTGCTACCTTTAAACTTATCAAAGTTAGCTTTAGCAAAAGAAGCGTATGCTGAATTTTCCCCACCACCAAACATCAATCTAGTTAAAGCATTAGACTCTGCTTTTAAAGCTCCTGCTATCTTATTAACTTCTGGTCGTGTAACATCAATAACAACACGCCTACCATTCTGTGTTATTGTTTTTTGAAATGGTACTTGTGACATATACTCAGCTGCTGGAGAGCCATCTTTTTTAATAACATCATTTGCTTTAGCATTGGCTACCACAGAAGAAACTCCTGGAACTGTACCAAATTGATTCCCAACTAAATATGTATTACCATTTTTATTGTTTACAACTCTTTGAATTTCCTCGTAAGATAACTTATACATATCGGATATCTCTCCACTTTCATCTAAATATTGTTTTTGTAATTCAGGATTTGTTTCAGCTTCATAAAGTCGTCTGTTTTCTTCCCTTATAACTTCACTTTTTACTACTTGATATGTTTGAAATTTTCCATTTTTATAATTTACATCAAGAGAAACTTGTCCTTTAGCAGTAGAGTTTGGGTCCTGTATGTTTATTAACTCGTTAAATCTTGGGTCAAGGCTACTTAAATCTATAGAACCTTCTATTTTCCCATCAGTACCCTTATCATTTTTAATTTTGATAAACTCATCAACAGTGTATGAGAAAGTTCCAAATGTATCACCCATATTTTTAACATAACCTTTAAACGCAACTGAACGCCTTACCTCTTCTTTAGTAGCTGTCCCTTGCTTTATAGCATTTAAGTCTGATGTATGAGTGGCTACTAACCCCTTCATTTGATTGGCAACGTCAACATCTGAATATGATGATGTTTCAGGAATTACAATCCCAGCAATCTTTTCTTGAACCTCAACTTCTGTCTGTAGTTTATTTTTCCTATTAATTTCCTCTTTAGCGTCTGCTTGTTTTATAGCTAACCTTTGTGCTTGTAAAGCGTTCTTAATATCATCAGCCATTCCAGGGGTGAGCGACTTGCTACCCTCTGCTATTGCAGCTCTATAATTACCGTTCATATTTTTCTATTATTAAATTTAAGCTCCAATTCCAGAAGTAGCAAAGTTAAATCCAGCTTTAGAAATTCCTCCAAACATATCGGAAGTTGTTTGATACTTTGCCTGTTGAGCAGCCTGCTTCCTAGCTGTAGCATTATTTAAGTCTGTTTGCGCCCTGTCTAAAGCCATCATCTCTCTATTTTCTTGTTCTCCGTAAACAAAACCTCTTCCAGCAGCGTCTGCGTTTTGAACTCTTTGTTGTTCCGACATAGTCAACTGCTGAAGTTGCTGCTCTCCTTGAGCCTTTAGCTGTTCGTTCTTTGCCTCTTGTGACTCTATACTTGCAGCTACTCCTTTCTTGCTTTGTAAGGCCGCCTGTGCAAGCGCAGTAGCACCTCCAGCACCTCCTCCTGTGGCTCTAATTATATCTAAAGTATTAGCTAAGGCAATATCAGTCTGCTCAATTTGCATCTCAGCAGCCTGCGTTGCAACACCTAAGTTATTGTATGTGTTACTTAAGTTTCCCGATAGGTCCGTTATAGCCTCGTATGGGTTTATAATATCCTGCCTATTAGCCTCAAGGGAAGCTATTCTATTTCTAGCTAAATCAGCATTTCTTCTAGCTTCTTTTTCTTGTCTTTTTGCTGTTTTGTTTTTATGAATAGCTCCACCCACAGCTCCTCCAACACCGACTGTCGCTCCTATTATTGCTACTGCTACAAATGCCATAATTAATTATTTTTTTTATTAAACTCTTCCATCGTCATTGATACTATTTCTTTTTCTAATTTTTTTATATCTTTAGTGTTAGATGGATTTTTATGAATGTTTACAAATATAGAATGCTCGTGAGCATATATAATTCTTTTTGAGCCTGGCTCAGACACCATATAACAAGGAGCTATGTGGTCTATTATTTCACCATTATCGTTAACAGTTATCTTACCTTTCATTAAAAACCAAATGTGCTTGTGGTTATGTATTGTTCCGACAACAACTTGGTCCGCTTTCATTGTCATTTGCCTAATATAAATTTGGTCAGCAAATTCGTGTTTTATTGGTATCTCTGCTATTTCGGGTATACTTTCTCCATCGCCATGAAATCCATCAATGTCCTTGTTCTTTATTATAAGCTCTTGTAATAACTCAGCATCTTTATTTGTTTTTTTTAATTCCATTTAATTATGATTTAACAAAGTTAGACGATACTGCAAATAAGTTTTTAGCCCCACCTAAATCTGTTGTATTATCTGTACTTAATTTAACTGTAGCAAAAAATCCCTTTATGCCACTCATACTTGTGTTAGAAACAACCTGCCCTGGCATTCCAAATGCAATCGTACTATCACCGTTAGCTTGAACTCCTTTGTTTACTAAGTTAGCAAAATATTTGTTATCTTTTATATTAAATCCAACTCTGTATGTAACTCCTGATTCAGTGTAAGCTCCTTCATCATAACTGTAAATGAATGATGACTCATCTTTATAGTTAACACCATCTATGACCCCTGTAGGGTCTGACAAAAAGAAATCTGCTTGCCATCCGTTTGTGCCTTCGTAGTTTACTGCATTAAAGTTTTTAGATACAGAAACCATTGGGTTAAAAGACAACGTAACAGATGTTGGATAATAAGTTCCGTAGAGAGTCCCTCTATTATTAATTACACTTTCATCGTAATGTTTCCATATAGAACCACCTTTTGTTGTATAATAAATATTGTTTAGTGTACCACCAAAGCTTAGGTCGTAGTCCCAAAAACTAGTCCAGCCGTTATTGCTATCGCTAAATGATGCGGTATCATAAGTTTCTAAATCAGTCTGCTGCATTGACACTACATACTTGTCGTAAAAGTTATCATATGCACCTACAACCTTATCTTTAACAAATCTAATTAAATACAAGTCAACGCTTGCAAGGTTGTCGGTTTGTACTGTTTGATTAAATTTTATTGTAGCTGTATTGTTTGTAGTGTTAATAGATGTAACACTAATTACATAAATTCCATTTAGCCCTCCGAATGCTCTACTCGTAGCCATTCCTAACTCTATTTTAGATACACTGCTATCATCAACTCCACCTACAATACTCCAAGTATCAGTATCTGTAGGGGTTGGTTCTCCAGGCCCAGCTGGAGGGTACACTGGAGATAACGAATAGAACACAATCTCACTAGTGGTGTCAAAAGATTCTGAAATATCTGCTAACGTATCACGAAAGTAATCCCTCATACCGTATTTACTTATTTCAGTAAGGCCATCTCTTGACAGCCTCATTATTGCACCTCTATTTTTGTCTGAGAAATACATCCTACTACCTTTAAATGCAAAAGATTCAGGGTTTTCACTTATGCCATACTCCCCTGAGTATTGGTTAATTTGTCCAATAACAAGTTGCGTGGCTGTAAGTGCAGGGTTTCCGTCTGCTGTAAAAATAGCGTCCTTATCTATTAGTGCATTACTAACCTTATCTTCTTGAAAAATTATTAAGTTAGTATCTGTTGTGTATAACTTTTGTATTCCTCCGTATCTAGGGTCAACTTCCTTTGTGATGTTTTCTCCCGTAGAAAAAACATTTGTTTCATTAACTCCAGTTCTAGAGTTATATAAACCAGAGTATATTAATCCATTTTCAAGAATTAATTCCGTGTCCTCTGTTTCTGTTATGTATGCTTTTACACCTAAATCTACTTGTGTATTATTATATCCACCTCGTATCCTAGACTCCTCAACATACCAATCATATTCAACATCAGATGCTAAAGTTGAAACCTCTAGTGGAAATGTTGGATATCCAATTGGATTCCAAGGTAGTGAAGGCCAGCTTGCTTTTCCACGGCCAGCCTCTACGGTCTTCTTTATAATAAAAGAGTTAAAGTATGTAATTTCTCTAGTTAATGCCATATATTTTTTTTAATCTTTAAGGATATAATTCTTGCAGATAAAAATAACCTTCGGAATTGTTCATTGCTTGTGTTTCAATAAATTTATTTTGAGGCCCTCCGTTTGCATCTTGCAACTTTACAGTAATTCTAAATGCAGACCTAAAAGTACGCTGGTCTTCCCCATCAAATTTTGGAGTCGTATAAAATGGAGAGAACGGAAGTAGATTATCTCCTTGCTGATAATTTCTTATATCAACTCTAGTAAAGTTAGAATTATAATTAAAATTATACCCTGCTGCATTACTTCCCACTATTGATATGTATTGACTCCAAATTGCAGTTGGATTAATCGGTTTATACTCCACAAAAGAGCTTTCTACAGGTTCTGTATTTATGTCGAATTGAGTTGCCACTTCCATTTTGCTTATTGTAACTAACAGTTGTTCTGATACGTTAGGGTCGTCAAAGTCTGGCGTTCCCCCAACAGTAGGAGGTTGTTTTGTAGTAAAAGCTCCATTGGTAGCATAAAACTTTGCTGGACCACTGGAATTAAAACCTAATAATGTAGAAGTGTTTGGGTATGCAAGCTGAATATTATTATTATAACTAATTTTATCCCTATTATCATTAATATATAAACTAGGAGTTACATTACCTAAAATATTATTACCTATAGGTTCCGTTAAGGTTTGCTCATATATTTCCCCAGACACTGTGTTTGTAAACTTTATTGTAAATGACCAATTACCTGTACTATTATATGAAGAGTTAATAAATATTAATGGGTCTATTAGCTGTATTTTCCATTTGTAACTTGTTTGATTCTGAACAATTCTAAATACGCTTGTAACTACTGTATCCGAAGCATCTACAACTCTAGCTAAATTAGCCGTTACGGTAGTTGTTTGTGCCAACAGTATTCCTGCTCTATTAATAACATCAAATTCTTCAGTGGCATTACCGTTTGGTCCTGTTGCTTCTGTTAAAACCCAATTCCATCCTGAAATTTCAAATGGCTGTGACTCATCGCTTGCCCCAAAAATACTAGTATTTAAATCTGATATTACTCCAGAAGAACTTGTCTCCCAAAATATATCCAAGTTAGATTCAAAAGGTTCTGTCTCATAAACATTTAACCTAGTATTTTTAAATGTAACCGTATCTGTAGTTGCTCCAATAGCCCCTACTCTGTTTTGAGTTGAGACCTTAGCTATGTATGGGTTTGAACCTACATTTCTGACTATAGGTTTAATGGGGTCAACGGTATCGTCTCCAGGAACATAAACTTTTGGAACACTAAAGAAAGGAGAGGTATCGTACTTAGTACCATCTATTTTTAAGTTCACTCCAATGTCATCTCTAGTACCTATTAAGGTAACAGTATCAGGGCTTGTGCTTGGTTGGTATTGTTTTGTTGTTGATTGCGAAGCACTAAATCCAGTATTCGTAACCCTTGCGAATAAGTTAACGGAACTTGAAAACTGTAATTGCTGTGGCCCAACCTCTTTTAAATCTCTTGGAACCTTGTTTATGTTATCAGAAAATAAAGTTATAAATGCAGTATCATTAGATATGGTAGTTCCACCATCTTGAGGGTAGTTATTTAGTATTGTAGGCAAGTACAAATTGTAGTAGTCTTGCTCTTGTTGTTGAACTACTACTTTATAACTATACCATCCAAGAGGATTTGACTCGCTATATATTCCAGCGTAACCTAATTGTTTTAATTCAGGTATTTGATTATCCCATATTATTTTAATAGAATCCCCTAAGTATGAACTATCTGCTGAAATACTAGCATCACTCACCGACCTATATTTACTATATAGAGTAGAATTAGAAGATGTTATAACGTCTGATTGCCTTCCAAAATAATCTGACAAAACAATGCCAGCCTTATAAGACCTATTTTGTTTTAAATTATGGTTTGGATATTCAATTTGATTTACAGAATTTAAATCTCCTTTGTTAGCTTTTACAGAAGAAAAAGTTCTATAACTTAAAGTAGGTCTAGATGTTCTTACTAAATAATTACCGTATATTACTCTATTGCCAGAAATTTCTTGAGCTTTAGCTTTTATTGGAACTTTATCTGAAGCTCTAGTAGTTTCATTTGAAGGAAGCGTTCTTATTGGCAAAGAAGAATTGTACTTGTATAGGTATTGTAATCCACTTGCACTAGATATTTCAGATGAACGTATAGTGTCTACTACTTTTACTGCTATTTGGTCTGACTGCTTATATAGTATTTCTATTTCTTGTACCTTAAACTCATTAATTATATCCCTAAATAAAAGTACACCAGAAGGTTTATCAATAACCAACTCCATTGAGTTAACTTTATTTTCAAAAAAGCTTACTATTGTGCTTTTTATAGCTCGATTTTCATCTGATACATCTACTTCATCATTAACATTTTCTGGAACATCTAATTTATCTAAAAAATAACCATCTTGTTTTGGTATAAAAGCTGCCTGTGAAAAAGGAGCCATTAAAGAATACTCATCATCGTCATATTTAAATCTATAACTAAACCTTGCAAACTTATCTGATAAAAATTCAGAGTCCCCGTCAAAAACTTCATCGTAGTAAGGGTTGGCTCCTATTGTTACTTTTGACAAATCAAAAGTTTTACCGTTTGGATTGCTTATTGTAATTGTATCGGTAGAATTTGTTGTTATACTTAATATAGTTACATTGTCACGAACAGTTATCCCTGGTGAATCTTGAGTTATAATTGCCCCAACCCACTTAGGAGATACCCCATTCGCTACAGTAAAGGATGTTGTTGGATTACCAGAAACAGTTAATACTGTTGGGTTAATTGAGTAAGGTAGATTTTTAGAAGTTACGTCTTTCATCGTAGACTCCCTATCTATATTTTCTTCTTGAATTAATATTTTTATTTCTCCAACTTGTCCAGAAAGAGTTCCATCAGAAATTGTTATTATAGAAACCCCTGGAGTAAATGACTGGCCCCCAAATAAGACCTTAACATTAGATACTATATTGTTTTTAGATGATAATTGAATAATAGCTGAATCTCCAGTTTCACTCACCCAGCCATCAGTGTTGTTAACTGTGCCAGTATAAAATGGCGTTGAATCATCAATAGATGTAGGTTGCTTAGGTACGTTAAGAATACTATTTACTAATAATGAGTATGGATTATCTGAAGGTGTATACTTTGAAAGCCTCATTGGAGTCCAAGGGTAATACTTTGCTACAGATATATTATGTTCTTTAGTATAATAATTTAAACCTGGAGTAGCCGCAGTAACTACATTTATTTTTCTTGGTTGATTTCTGTTATCAGTAAAGAACAACAAATCTTCAAGCAAATTGATACCCAGAATTGGGCTAGTTTTTGAGAAATTTAAAAAATACCCACTAACTAAAACAGTCCCAGTGTTTGTGTTGGTATTGTATGCACATATGTAGTGGCTAGAAGTAGATGAAGCAAACCTAGAAGATTGGTCAGAACTGGTGTCATTCCAATCTGTTATAAAAGAATATAATATATTATTTGTTGGGTCTATATAAAAACCTATAATTTCAAGATTTATCCCTGTTAGCCCAAAGTCAGTCAATAAAGTATTCCCACTAACATTTTGAAGTAAGCCAGAGTCTCCGCTTTCGGAGTTCATTACTGCTGCATTTCTTGCATCTATGTACTCTTGGTTTGAAATCATCCTTGGGTTAAGGTCTTTGTTCATCTTAGCCCCAACGAATATATTTTTAACTTCTGGCATATTATATTATTTTATCCATTTAGATTTACCTCTCATAAGCTGAGTAAGTTCGCCTAGTTTAATATTAGACAACCTTATTTTAGCGTTTCTTAGCTTTGCACTTCTCTCTCTTTTTAATCTATTAACGATGTACTCAGGTTGATTTATTCTACTTGCTATTATAGCGTGGCTTATATGGGCATACATAGCGTCTTCTATCATCTTGGGGACCTTAGTATCCAGGTCGTATGCCAAACCGTCTGAGATGTACTCTATAGCGATTAGACGACCTTTTAAATTACTTGAGAAAGTAAACACTCCTCTTACTTCGTCAATTCCAAACCATCCATTGCTTTGAGTTAAGACAGGGTCTAAGCCATATCTTTGACCATAAGCTCCTCCCCAATATAGGCTACCAATATTAATCCCATCAATGTCAAGCCCTGCATCAACAGAACCTGCATTAAATAGTCCTGTTATTTTTTTATCGTCAGCAGCTCTCCATCTTTCCACTGTTTGTGGTGGGTCTGTATCTACGTTCTCTTCCAGGTTGTCTTGAACTATCTGTCCTGTTGAATCTTGCTCAGGAGCTTGTGCTGGGTTTATTGTAAGGTTTGTGTTTGGGTATATAATTCTTTTTACTCCCGAATTATCAATCCAAGATAATCTAACGTAGTTTACATAGTCTTGCGGTATAACCGCAGTTAGACTCGGAGATATGGTTAGTTCTTGAGACTTAATAGTTCTTAATGTGTCGTAACTAAATTCTTGCATCCCACGTTTTGCGTGAAATATTATGTCAGTTCTCTTAGCACTTGGTATAAGCTTACCTGCCCCAATGTAAGCAACCATGAAATTATTAATAACATCATTTAAAGATGTGTACTGGTAGCCACCATAGTTACTTTCTTTTGCAGTCTCAATAAGGAATACAGTTATATCTGAACCAGCAGGTGGTATTACAGCAGCCCCTCCACCAATAATGTTAAATTTTATAGCATTTTTTACATCAAGTGTAAATGTGTAGTTAGTAACTACAACACCATTTACTGTTACAGAAAAGTTTGTATTAGAAACCCCAGGAATAGTTAAGACTAAATCTGTATTAAAGGTGCAAGTAAACAATGAGTCCGCTACACCAGTTCCTTTAAAAGACTGTTGTCCAGCATAGTATTGTGCATTAGTTTCGGTGATTAAACCACCATTTGGATTTGACATATCTTATTAGCTTTTTTCGTTCATTTCTTCTCTTTGCACTTGACTTGCCGCAACCTGTATAATCTGTGGGTCTTTAACAACAACACCAAAATAAAACAATGTTTTAAGTATTACATCTGTTTGTTCTGATACATCAAGTTCTATTTGTGTAGAACCATATGTGCTATTAGCATTAAAATCAGCATCGGTTAATGTGATGTCTACTTGTTTACTAGCACCCCCTAATAACCCTGCTGCAACGCTAACTACGTTTCCTGAAACATACCCTGTTCCTGCCGTAGCAACATCTATTGAAACATCAGTTGAAGAATTAACTATTGCATTTACTATAAGCCCTGTTCCAGTTCCGCCTGTGGTGGCTACACCGTTGTAAGTGCCTACAACCCCATCTATTAAAGCTGTAGTAATGCTACTTGTTAAAGTTCCAGTACCAGTGTTTATTAATGTTGGTCCATAGACAGTTGTGTCATAAATAAGTTGTCCAACATTGCCAATATAGTACCCCCATCTAGGGTCTAATGGCTTCCTTAAAAAGTTTACATTTACTTGGCTATTAACCGTATCAGGCTTTACATAAAGTCTGTCGTTCTCAAGTAGGTAGGTTGGAAATGATTCTGTGGATTTTGTTAATAGAGATTTCTGGATATTGTAAAACTCCATTCTTTGAAGTCTTTGTAGTTCGACTTGCTCTTTGTAAGATATAGTTCCTAATGTAAATAGTTCTACCTTGTTGCCGTAAATATCTGTAGTTGGCAAAGAGAAATGAGCAGGTACTGTTCCAGATATGGGAACATACGTTGCAGGTCCCCCTGTTTTAAATATGGACAAATGTTCGTCAATTAAAGAAATACGGTCCGCATAGTCTGTGTCTGCTTGTGGAACTCTTAATTGTTGATTTAAATCGTTGTGATAATTGCCGAATATTTCTAATTGCACTTGTGTTGAAATCTTATTAAACTCATCTGGAGTCACATAGCCTCTCTCTTCCTTATTAAGAATTAGCAGTACAGTTCTATATACGGTATTTACATTTATTGCCATATTAGCATTTTGTTTTATTTATAAGGGTAGACCAACAGTTAAGTTAGCCTACCCAATAAATATAGTTACATATTAAGAGAATTTTTTCTCTATACTTTTGTATACTAACATCCCCTCGTCAGTCTTAAACCAACTAGCTAATGCTGAGTATGGATGTTCGTCAAATGGAACTTCCATTAACTTTTTGCCGTTAGTGGCCCACTTGAATGTTTTTTGGTCAGAAGACAATATAATAATCCCTGATTCCGCTG
>Ga0308008_1000314_pt1 | contig 20677 bp, 16 predicted proteins | sample Neamet125_FD_203140 | JGI IMG/M metagenome (GOLD analysis project Ga0308008, IMG submission 203140) | Marine microbial communities from water near the shore, Antarctic Ocean - #125 | ecosystem: Environmental > Aquatic > Marine > Unclassified | place: Southern Ocean | collected 2014-07-24
GTCGAGAGAGGGATTACCAACTTTTGCGAGGACTAAGCCCGAGATTTCTACCGCTTCGAAGTTCAGCTTCAACGTCATGGGCATTGTCTAGGGAGCGGACTCGGAATAAGAAATTCAAATTCGCGAAAAATGCGTGAGATGTGAGCGGTTTGTGAATAAGCATGGGTCATGCGCATCGTCCGGACACTCGCTTTCGTTGGTTTTGCGATCAGTGCCTATCTTTTCTCCATGAAACTGACCGGGAAAATCACGTCGGTGGTGGGCTGTGGTGGTGAAGGTGGATGCGCTGACGTATTGGGGTCAGAATGGTCCCAGTGGTTTGGGATTCCCGTGAGCGCGGTTTCGGCCGTCTTTTATCTTGGGGTGATTGGACTGACTTTCAAGCTTTCGAAGCCTCTTCTTACGATGGCGGCGATCCTTTTGATTGGGGCGGCGGTTTGGTTTATGGGCTTGCAGGTATTTGTCATCAAATCGTTTTGCCCGTGGTGTTTCTCGACTCACATGGTGGGTTTTGCGACAGCGGCGGCGATTCTCTGGAAGGTGCGAGGGAAGATCAAACCGGCTGTTGTTTTTGTTCCCGTGTTGCTGATTCTTGGTCTAGCTCTCGGGCAGGTATATGGACCCAAACCTGACACGTATGAAGTGACCTCTGAGAGTAAGCTGGAAAAGCGTAAAGAAGTGAAGGAACAGGTGGCGGGCGAGGGGCGTCTGATCACTTTCAGAACGCCTGACGGCAAGGCTGTGAAAACGTATCGTCTTGGATCCGTGCCCTTCATCGGTTCGCCGGATGCGAAGCATTTTCTCGTGAAGTATTTCGACTACACTTGTGGCTCTTGCGAGAAGATGGAAGGGGACCTTGAAGCCCTCTTGCAAGTTTACCCCAAGGAGATAGGAGTCATCCTAATGCCGGCTCCTCTGAATCGGGCCTGCAATCCCTATCTCCCAAAGGGATTTCATGATCACCAGGATGCTTGCGAACTTGCTCGATTGGGACTTGCTGCTTGGAGGGCTCAGCCAGAATCCTTTAAAGAAGCGCACAAAATTCTCTTCCAGCGTCCAATTCATAGCCCTGAAAGTGCAAGGATCGAACTCGAGAAATTGATTCCCTCGGTCAAACTTGACGCTGCTTTGAAGGATCCATGGGTTGGCCAGTCGCTCAAAGCTAACTTGCAAGACTACCAGCTTCTCTCGAGCCGCGACCTTAATATGCCCAAGCTCATGATCACAGGTTCCAAGACGATGCACGGCTTGGTTGGCTCGCCCGAAGAGTTTGTTAAAATCATTGGGAGGGAGTTCAAGCTCGAGTAGTTTTTTCCTCCTCTTTTTCTCCATCGCCAACAAACTTTTCCACGATTTCTTCCCGCTGACCGGGCTGGAGCGATTGAGGTGAACTCCGCCAATTTTTTTGAGCCATTTGATCCGGTTGGCCCAGAGTTCCTGAAAGAGCCGTTTCCCAACCGAGAGGTTCATGGGGCCGGAGTTGAGGACACCATAGAGCGCTTGATCGGGCATGAACTCGATCACTCCGATCACGAGAAGGAGTCAAAAAAAGACTTCGCCCCAGCTTTGGTCGCCTTGCAGGCCGAGAGGCACTCCATGTTCGAGGTTGCAACCAACAAGATGAGGGCGGCACGGCACCATTGCTCGAGGTCGTTTTTAAGCCCCTCCTCGACCTTTGGCCATGCGCATTCCCTTCCGGACTACGAGCCGGGAAGCGCGATCGCGATCAGCCCCACCAGAATCCGGGTGAGGGGTTTTAACAAAGGACGAAGGATTGCCCAACGGAGTAAGTTCCCGAACCTAGGAGGGATTTATTAAAGGAGGATCGTTGAAAAGAGAAGGCACTTTCTTGAGCCGTTTGAAAAGGGACAAGAAGGAGGCGATCATTCCGTAGATGACTTGTGATGATTCGATTTCTGGTTTTCCTGATCTCTCTCTCCTTTGTTTCCGCGCAGGAGTTTGATCCCAGGGTGCTTGGTGAAATCGATGTGGTGATCGATGAGGCCATTGGTGCAAAACGCCTCCCTGGAGGGGTGATTCATTTGGAGCGGGGAGCAGCAACCTATCAAAAGAGCTACGGGAATCGGGTCATTGTCCCGGCGCTCGAGGAGGCTTCGACTGAAACGATTTTCGATCTCGCCTCGCTCACCAAAGTCGTGGCGACCACTCCGGCGATCATGAAGTTGATTGAGGAGGGGAAGATCCAGCTCGATGTTCTGGCTCAAACTTATTTTCCTGAACTGAATGGTGATTCAAACAAATCCAAGATCACCGTTCGTCATCTTTTGACCCATACTTCCGGGTTGGCGGCGGGCCTGCGCGGAGGCTTTGAGTGGAGTGGTGACAAGACCGGGATCTCCCTCGCAGCCGGCGAGCCTTCACGGGGGCGGGCGGGATTTAACTATCGATATAGTGATCTCAATTTCATCCTGCTCGGCGAGATTGTTGCCCGGGTATCAGGTCTTTCGTTCGAGGATTATTGTCGGCAGCATCTCTTCCAGCCGATGGGAATGAAGGAAACCTGCTTCTTGCCTGATCCGAAATTGAAGGGAAGAATTGCGCCAACGACGCTTTTGGCAGACGGGAAGCTCTTGAGAGGAATCGTTCATGACCCGACTGCCCGTCGAATGGGAGGAGTTGCCGGGCATGCCGGGCTTTTTAGCACTGCAGAGGATCTTGCGCGATATGCGCGGATGTTGCTCAACGGTGGACGCCACGAGGGACGGCAGATTTTGAAATTGGAAACAGTGCGCTTGATGTCCTCGGTGCAATCGCTGTCAAACATCTCCGCGCAACGCGGTCTGGGTTTTGACATCAACTCGCCAGACGCCTCGCTTCGTGGTGAGCTCTTTCCAAATGGTTCTTTTGGCCACACCGGATGGACGGGCACCTCGATGTGGATTGATCCTGCAAGCCGGACTTTTGTGATCTTTCTGAGTAACCGAAATCATCCTTCCGGGGGGGACGTGCTCGCTTTGAGAAGAAAGCTGGGAACCCTCGCCGCGAGGGCAACAGGGTTTGAATTCTCAAAGATAAAAAACACCCTTCCTGCTGTCGTGAGGAGGTCATCAAAACTACTGAATGTTTTGAACGGGATCGATGTTCTTGAGCGTGACCAGTTTGCTCCGCTTGCCGGGCTGAGGGTGGGGTTGATCACGAACCAAACCGGAATCAACCGGAAACGGGTGAGCACGATTGATTTACTTGATCGTTCCAAAAAAGTGGATCTCAAGTTGCTCTTCGGCCCAGAACACGGCATTCGCGGAACTCTTGATGACAAGGTTGAGGATGGGGTGGATGATCAAACGAAGCTTCCCGTGGTGAGTCTCTATGCCGGGGAAGATCGGCGGAAACCGAAGGCTGAACATCTCACCCTGATTGATGCCCTCGTCTTCGATATGCAGGACATCGGCACGCGTTTTTATACCTTTATTTCCACGATGGGACTGGCGATGGAGGCCGCGGAGAAAGCGGGGCTCAAGTTTTTTGTTCTCGATCGAGTCAATCCTATCGGAGCGACAAAGGTGGCCGGGCCGCTGCGAGACGGGGAACCTACCTTCACTTCTTTTCACAACGTGCCCATTCAGCATGGGATGACGATTGGGGAGATCGCTCGGCTTTACCAAAAAGAGCACTGCCCGAAGCTCAAGCTCACCGTGATTCCGGTTGAGAACTGGAAACGGGGAATGCGGTTTGATGAAACCGGCCTCCCGTGGGTCAAGCCATCACCCAATATGCCGAATCTTACCGCTGCGACTCTTTATCCCGGATTGGGGTTACTGGAGTTTACCAATGTTTCGGTGGGGCGGGGGACCGCCCTTCCTTTCGAGATCTTTGGGGCGCCATACCTCGATGCCGGGGCCTTCACGCAGAAGCTCAAGAAGGCCAAACTTCCTGGTCTCGAATTCGTGCCCATCCACTTCACGCCAAAGGCGAGCAAGTTTGCGAATCAAGAATGCCGAGGGGTGAGGATTCTCCTGACGGATCCGGTGAAGTGCCCCTCGGTTGAATTGGGTATTCTTTTGGCGCAGACCCTTCGTGAACTCTATCGGGAGCAATGGGAGACCAAGAAACTCAATACCCTGCTTCGGCAACCGGGGACGGAGGATACGATCAAAGGGCTGCGGCCTCGGAGTAGTATTGTCGAGTCGTGGCAGAAGGACCTGGAGCAATTTATGACCAGGAGGACAGGTGTCCTTCTTTATCGTTGAGGGCGAAAAAAATTCTTCAGTGATTAGCGTGAGGTTGTAGTGTCCCGGCGATGACGACTTTCAATTCCTCACCGTGGCAGTTTGGCGTTTCTGATTTTTCGACCAGCGAGCCGCTGAAAAATGGCGAGCTGATCAAGGCCAGTGGACTTGATTTTATCGAACCGGGTCTTGCAAAAGCGGCGGCGATGCCTGAAGAGGATTTTTTAAAAGCGGCGGATCGTCTCCGGGCTGCCGAGGTGCCGGTTTTATCCGCGAATTGGTTTCTTCCTCCCTCGCTCAAAGTGGTTGGGCCGGAGGTCGATGACGGGAAATCGCGTGAGTTTTTGAAGCTTGCTCTTGGCCGGGCCAATCATCTCGGAGCCAAGGCCGTGGTCTTTGGAAGTCCGGTCTCGCGTTCCATCCCGGTGGGCTGGGCCGAATTGGAGGCACGCGAGCAAATGATTCGTTTTTGTCGCCTCGCGGCGGAGGTGATCCAAGAGGGTGGTTGGGACCTGCGGATTGCGGTTGAACACGTGAATCATACCGAAACGAACTTCCTCAACACCTTTGCCGAAGCCCTCGCGATCACGCGGGAGATTGACCGGCCCGAAATCGGATTGGCGGCGGACTTTTACCACTTTGCGATGGAAGGGGAGGCGATTGACGTCATGCGAGAGGCCGCCGATCTCATCTGCGCGGTCCAGCTTGCCGACCCGAATGGTCGCGTCTTTCCGAAGGCCGACGCTGATATTCCTGGAATCGTTCCCTTCTTCGAGCAACTTGCCGGGATCGGCTATCAGGGGGGCGTTTCAGTAGAAGCCACCGTGGGAGCGGATCTTGCCAGAGATTGTGCGGCGGCAGCGGAGTTCTTTGACTGCCATTGTGGCTAGTTGTCGTATATGGGAAATGCGCACGCTTTTGGGACTTGCGATCTTGTTTGGCGACCCTCTTACCTTCGACACGACTCCTCTTGGGGAGAAAGATCGTCCGTGCCGTCCGGGGCCGATGGCTTCGGATTGGAATCCCTACGACAACATTCCGACCACGACGAAGAAGGGAGTGGACTACCTCGAGGCGCAGGCCAAGACGGAGGAACCGTTCTTCCTCTACTTCGCGTATCCCTCGCCCCATGCCCCGATCATCCCGAACGATGAGTTCGACGGAAAATCGAAGGCGGGGCTCTATGGGGACTTGGTTTATGAGACGGATCACTCCATCGGGCAGCTTCTGAAGGCGCTGAAGGATTCGGGTCAGGCCGAGAATCCCATTGTGATTTTTTCAGCGGACAATGGGCCAGAGCATTATGCTTGTGCGCGCGATGCCAAGTTCGATCACTGGTCGGCGCATCCCTTCCGGTGAATGATGCGCTCGTGTCACAGATCGATCTCATGGCGACCCTGGCGTCGGTGGTGGGTTATGAATTGCCGGACAAAAATGCGGCGGAGGATTCGCATGATCTCATGCCGCTGCTGAAAGGCGAAGTGGAGTCGGTGCGGACCAGTCATGTTCACAATACTTTCAGCCACACCTTTGCCATTCGCGAAGGGGATTGGGTGCTTCTGGTGGGCAAAAGCGGCCACCATTCCGGTGTGGGCAAAGGGTGGAAAGAGAAGCACAACTACCCGGAGGTTGAGAGCAAGGCGCCAAGGCTTTTCAATCATCAAGGATGACATTGGCCAGCGGAATGATGTCGCGTCAAAGCACCCCGAAAAGGTGAAGGCGATGCAGGCCTTGTTGGAAAAGATACGCGAGCAGGGGCACTCGGCTCCGCGTCTTGCGAAGTGATTTGCGCTAGCCTTTGTCGTCGAGGTATTTCCAGTTCCCCTTGAACCGGCGGAATCGGGAATGCTCGCGGAGTTGCTGGACCTCGCCGTCCCAGAAGTAGTCCCCGATGAACTCGACCTTGCCGCGCTTGTCTTCCTTTTGGCCTTTCGAGGTCGAAACGATGGTGAGGAATTTCCAATCGGTGTGATGGATGGTTTCCTCAAGATCGCGGCGGAGACCGGGGCTACGGGAGTCGGGGTGAGTGGTTTCGACGAGGTAATCCGGGAGCCGGAAAAAGAAGGCGCAGTAGCGCGAGCGCATGAGTTTCTCGGCGGTTTCAGGAAGGGCCTTGTTTTGATGAAAGCGGAGGCAGCAGTCCTGATAGCTTTTGGTGCTTTTGCAGGGGCAGAGGGAAATGTGGCGCTCCTTGGGGATTTTTTCGAAAGCCTCGGACATGCGAGAGTCATAGGAGGAGTTCGTGGGATTGCAATGCGGGGCTCGAATTGCCCACTGACATCTTTCTCGTTCATACCAAGACTGACATTGATGACAAGAAGAGTGCAGTCGAGAAAGGGGCTACGCAGATTTCCTTGAAGGATTGGAAGCCTACGGATTCTACAGTTTTTGAGTATCCAATTTTCCGCTGATGGACCGACTCACAATTTGGTTATGGCTGGTAGCAATTCCAATATGGACGCGGGCTTTATCGTCGTTCCGATTCCCGAACCGTCCTCTTTTGGCCTGCTTGCCTTTGGTGCTTGGCCCATCCTTTTTCGTTTACCGGGCTGGTTGTGGTCTTCTCGAAATAGGGGGGGCAAGACCCAATGGCAGCGATGCTCAATGCCCTAGTTCTTTTTGGACAGGGTCTCAGGGCCCAGTTGGCGGGCTTCGACGCCCTCGGGGAAACCATGGGAGTAATCGATCTTGTTAGGATTTCTGGGCATCCAGAGAAATTAGGATGCCCCGATGTTGCGTGTCGATTAAACTTCGGAATCTAGATCTTGAGCTTCCCGTGTTTTGGTTTGTTTCTCTACGGGGCGACTGTTCGTGGACCGTTGGAAAAAAGATTTCAGAATTTTGAATCTGAAATCGTCAATTTGGCGAAGACCTTGTTGTAAGCCTTGATGGGCTTCCGCAAAACCCAACCAAATTAAAAAAATAAAACCATGAAAGCATTAACAACTTCCATCCTTCTCGGATTCTTCGCTCTCGTCTCGCCTGCCTCGGCAGACCATCACAAGGAGGCCAAGAAAGACATCGTTGATACCGCCGTCGCTGCCGGCTCATTTAAGACTCTCGCTGCTGCGCTTGGAGCTGCGGACCTTGTCAAAACCATGAAGGGAAAGGGACCGTTCACGGTCTTCGCCCCGACCGATGAGGCATTTGCCAAGCTCCCAAAAGGAACTGTTGCAACTCTCCTCAAGCCGGAGAACAAGGATAAGCTTGTCGCCATCCTCACATACCACGTGGTGTCCGGCAAGGTTATGGCTAAGACCGCAGTGACTCTCGACAAGGCAACCGCCTTGAACAAGAAAGACATCGCTTTGGCTGTGAAGGGTAAATTCCTCACCCTGAATGGCACGGCTAAAGTGGTCAAAGCCGATATCAAGTGTTCCAACGGAGTGATTCACGTGATCGACACCGTGATCCTTCCTCCTTCCAAGTAATTTCAACTTTGATTTGTTCTACCCCGGATTTCAAAAATGGAATCCGGGGTAGACATGCTTCCATCCGGGTCATAGTGTTTGTGATTGACCGATCGCAAGACATTAGACGGCGGAATCCTTTCTGAGGTAGCTCGGGGTAACGAACGTGCCATGGGAAATTGCATTGCCAAATACAGTCCTCTCGTTTGGTCGATTGCTAAGCGTCACGTTCAGGACCATTCGGCGGCCGAGGATATCGTCCAGGAAACTTTCACCGACTTGTGGAAGTCGGCCAAGCGCTATGATCCCGCCATTGCGAGCGAATCTACTTTTATCGGCCTTTTGTCCCGGCGGCGTGCTATCGATTTTGCCCGTAAAGAAAGCCGTCGTCCTCAGCTTGAACCCATGCCCGAAGCGGAATCACTTCCCTACGCGGCGATTGAGTCCTCGACCCCCCTTCGCTGCGACAGTTCCGATGTTCGTGCCGCGCTCAAGGAGTTGCCTGAGGAAACACAGAAAATTTTCTCCCTCCACTTTGACGAGGGAATGACCCATCCCGAGATTGTCGAGAAAACAGGCCTTCCACTCGGCACCGTGAAAACCCGTCTCAGGCGTGGCTTGATCGATCTTAGAAACAGATTGAGCCGCCTGGATAACGCCCAACCATTTTCCCCCGCCAGCCCATGAATGACCAAGATATCTTGAGCCGTTTCGAAGAACTCGAAGCAGGGCATATTCTCGGTGATCTTGATCCCGATGAGATCAAAGAGTTTGAAATGCTTTCCCTGGACCCGCGGTGCCAGTCTGATCTCTCGCTCGAATTGACCGCGTCTGCTCTTGAGGCAGAATTTCTTAAGGATAAAGACCCAGATCTTCCCAAGAAATTACTGGAGAGGCTCCGCAAAGGTATGGAAGAGTTTGTCGTGGACGAGCCGGAAGATGGGGCGGTCGTCCGCCCGGTAGCTTGGCAGCGTCTGCTTGTTGCTCCGCAAACCGGCTGGGCAATGGCAGCTCTCTTGGCCATTTTCTTCGTCGCCAAGTCTTTCGTCGAGGAACCACTCGTCGCCCGGCCTGCGCTCGTGGTCAATACTCCGGAAGCGGCTCGTGAAACCCTCGTTGCGAAAGCAGGCGACTTGATCGAATCAAAGTTTGGTGGCACCGAGAGATACAGTCAGATGTCCGGAACCGTGATCTGGAGTGACGAGCTTCAGGAAGGTTACATGAGCCTCACCAACCTTCCCGCCAATGACCCCAATGCCAATCAGTATCAGCTCTGGATCGTCGATCCTGCCCGGGATGAGAAGCCGGTTGATGGAGGCGTTTTCGATATTTCTACGAACGATGGAACTGTGATCATTCCAATTAGCAACCCACTTGCGGTGACCAATCCCCAAGCTTTTGTCATCACCTTGGAACAACCAGGGGGGGTCGTGGTTTCCAAGCAGGAAGTTGTGGTTGCTCTTGCCAAGAGCTCTTAGTCAAGGCCGCTCATTTCAGACTGCTGGATTTGGAGAGGGCTCAATCAGTCACTATTTTTTGTCGGGCGCGCTCTGCAAGTTTGTTCTTTCGCAGCGGCTATTCTGTTTGGCGCACCACTTTTGAGGCTCTGTGCTGACTCAAAGGGTAAGGATTAAAAATCAAATCTTTTGAATCCAGTTTCCTGAATGGTGCGAACACTATTATGAATGCTCTATTTTAAACAGATTACATGAATCCCTTTACAATTACCAATTACTGCCTTCCGGGAATCCGAGGCTTCGTCAAGCGGGGGCCAATGTTTCGTCAAGTTAAGTCAAAAACTGCGTCATCATCATCCGAACTCATTGCTTTCGCAAACGAGGCTTTCCGTAGCGGCCGCATGCGCCCTGGAGAAAGCTTCCCAAGCCCGGACGAGATTTCCAGACTCACCGGGGCATCCGCTGGCGAGAGTGTGGACGCTGTCACGAGCCTTCTTAAGGCCGGATCGATTCGGCAGCTTCCCTCCGGACAACTTTCAATTTCCCGGCACCCGGTTCGCCAATCAATAGGAAAACCCTCAGACCCGCCACTTCTCAACCAAGGCGCCGGAACCTGCGAAGCAAAGTGGATGGGGCACCACGGCCCTTCTCCGGAGGGGTGAGCAATTTTTCTAAACCCCGATGTCCTCGTTCCAAAGCTCGGGTTTTTCCTGAATGAATTGGCGCATCATTTCGAGGCAGTCTTTGTTCTGCAAAACCTCGACGTCAACACCACGCGAGCGTAGGAGTTCTTCCTCTCCTAGGAAGGTTTGGTTTTCCCCGACAATGATTTTTGGAATGCCGTAAAGGAGGATCGCTCCGCTGCACATTGGGCAGGGAGAGAGGGTGGTGAAGAGGGTGCACTTGCGGTAAACTTTGGCGGTTTGGCGTCCGGCATTTTCAAAAGCGTCCATTTCTCCGTGTAGAACCGTGCTTCCTTTTTGAACGCGTCGGTTGTGTCCCCGTCCGATGATCTTTCCCTGGTGAACGATGACGCTGCCGATGGGAATTCCGCCCTCTTGCAGCCCAAGCCTGGCTTCGGCGATGGAGGCATTTAAAAATTCTGCTTTCACCTCGCAAGAATGCGCTATGATGAGAGACGCCGCGAGGGGGAAGTTTCCCGCACATTTCAATCACTTTCACTCTAAATGCCAATAGTCAGACTTTCCGGAACCGTGATCGGTTCCGATGATCCCGGTCGCTCGGTTCGAGCGAAGCTCCTTTTCATGCTCTATAATGCGGGGTGGGATATTTATAACTTGAATGGCGACCAGCAAATCACGCTCTCAAATATCGAGAAGAAGATTAGCGAGTCGGATGCCTTCGTCTTTACGCCGGGGGCCTCTCTCGAAGACATGTTCAAGGCGATCTCGATTTTTGTCGGGTATCAAACTCTGGATAAATATCTTCGGGGTAAGCCAACGGTGATCCTTAACAATGATGAGTCGTGGGATCCTCTTTTTAACTTGTTGGGAAGAATGAAAGAGCTGGGAACAGTGAAGCAGGACTTTCGTGATTTTTTGTTAAGCGCGTCCAAGCCAGCCAAAGTGATCAAGCGGCTTCAGCTTGCGATGCAAGGGGCCTTCCCTGATCCCGGTCGGAATATTACGTGTAACACCGAGATCCCAACAGCGGACACTCCACCGCCCAGCGATCTGGTTGGGAGAGTGTGTGTTTTTTGTTCGGCTACCCTCGAAGACCCGGCATACATCTCCGACGGAGAGGAGCTGGGCCGGCGATTAGCTGAAAACAAATTTGGTTGTGTTTCTGGAGCCGGAAAGTCGGGAATCATGGGAGCGGTTGTTCGGGGATCAGTGGGTGCCGGCGGTTGGACGGCGGGTTCGAATGTACCACACATCATCGAGCTCGAGGGGCTCCCTGACGGATTGTCACGTTTTTGGCTGCGACATGACATCTACACCCGCATGGAGGTTATGATCGAGAACTCGACTTCTTTTGTGATCTGCCCCGGAGGGGCGGGAACGGTTCAGGAACTCTTCGCCCTGATGATCTTCAAGCATCAGGGAAATGAGCTGATGAAAGGAAAGAAGGTGGTCATTTTTAATCGACCGGATGAGAACGGGTTGGGTTTTTGGGATGCCTTGCTTCCGTTGATGGAATCGAAGTGCGGACCTGAAGACTATGAGGTGGCCACTTCATTGGATGAGGTGATGGGTCTTTTGAAGGAGACTGCAGGGGAGATTCAGCCGGTTTAGTCGGGTGATCCGGATTGATGGTTCACCATTTGTTTGCGAAGCCGCCGCTTCGATATGGCAAAACGGAGATATGAAACCAAGGCCGCGTGAGCCCTCCGAATTCCCGAGCCGTTTGCAGGCGCTTGTTTTCAAGGGAAGACCAGTCTCCTTCGTGTGTGGCGGAGAATCATTGAATTTGGTGAGAGGCCGCCAAGGCATTCTTTCGGCGAAGCTGAGGTGGATTCGCCGATGATTGGCGAGCCCAACAGCGAAGCTGTGGACGGAGATTTCAGATGCGCAGTTTCATCTCACGGCGGGCAAAAAAACTGCGGAGAGCAGCAATTTTGAAGGGCTCGATGTTGGCTTCCAATTCGTGACGACAAGAGCTGCTGGCAAGCATGACGCTGGCAACGAAGGCGCCGAGGGCGGGAGAAAGACCGATCGAATTCATGAGAAGGGCAGTGCCGACGACGAGCGTGAGGGTGGTTCTCGGACGAGCTTTGCTCCATCAAGTGAGCGGCATCCGGCGCAGGCGCAGGTGGTTTACGGCATGCCAGACCGCAACCCATCGGTGTCGAAGCAAGCCTAGCGGTGACCTTCGAGGGGGATGAGGATTCCGCGACGAACGATATTAGAGACCTTCATCAAACTGTGAGAGTAAACGTGCGGACCAGTGTAGCCAGTCCGCGAAGATGGTGATTTGCGAATCTCCGGCAGATGTGTCAGCTTGCTCGCATGAGCGACAAAGCTGATCAAGAAATCACCCTCGAAGCCGGAACCCACTGGATGTGCGCTTGTGGTAAGTCCGCTAACTATCCTTTCTGCGACGGCATGCACAAGGGGTCAGGCAAGGGGCCGGAGAAACTGGTTCTGAAGGAGGTGACTACGATTCCGATAAAGCTTCCCTAGTCAGAAGGTTAGTTTGGAATTAAAGAGATGATTAATCGATCACCCGGGATCTCGTTTTGTCGAATCATGGTCTGGCCTTGGGAGTTGGTCGCTTTGCCCAAAGGTGCGCGATGAAGTTGATTAATCGTTCTCGATATCGGCGGGGGCGTAAAAGCCGTTCTGGTTTTTGGTGGCTTCCCGGACTTGTTTGACTTTGGCGGGCGAGATGATGGAGGCTTTGTTACCGAAGGTGTTTCGGACGTAGGTGAGGACGGCGGCGAGTTCTTCGTCTGAGAGTTGTTTGAAGGCGGTCATGGGGACCTGGCCGGGGTATATTTTCCCTTTGATCTCGATGGGGCCGAGGAGGCCGTTGAGAGTGAGTTTGATGAGGCGGTCTTCGCTGCCTTGGACCCATTTGGTGCCCGCGAGCGGGGGGAACATGGCGGCGGGGAGGCCTTCGCCATCGGATTGGTGGCAGGTGATGCAGTGTCCTTCGCGGCTGTAAACTTCGGCTCCTTTATTGAAGGAGATGAGGTTTGCTCCTTTGAGTGGACTGGTGGGTTTGCCGTGTTTTTCGTCGGTTTCGGTGGCGAGTTCCTGCCCTTTGAGGTGGGCTTCGGCGGTGGTGAGGACAGGCTTGATCCAATTGTCGGTGGCGTGTTTGGAGACCTTGGCGAGGACGGCGAGTCCTTTTTCAGGAGTGAGCCAGGAAGCGGCGACGGCGGCTTGAAGGCGGACCCGGGCGGATGTGTCAAAGGCGGATTTTTGGAGAAGTTGAGATTGGTTGGGGATCTGATGGCCGCTGTAGCGGAGGACGTCGACGGCGGCGGCGCGGACGCGGTGGTCTTTGGCGGAGAGGAGCTTTTTTAAGAGGCCTTCGGAGACTTGATTGAAACCCCAAGTGACCCAGAGGGCTTCAAGGATAATGTGTTCATAGCGTGGGGAATTTGGCTTGAGAGAAGCCGTCCATTTTTGGAGGGCGGGGAGGACTTCGGTGGCATTTCGGGCGCGGAGTTCGCGGCGGGTGCGGTAGCGGGTGCGGTATTCGGGGAGGGTGAGGTTTTCGAAGAGGGTGGCGATTGGGGCGTTGTGGATTTGGGCGGGCTTGACGAGGGGGCGTTCAGGGTAGGTGATGCGGTAAATGCGGCCGTGGAGGTGGTCGCGGAGGGGATCGCGTGCGCTGTGTTGCATGTGCCCGACGAGGACGTTGTGCCAATCGACGAGGTAGAGTGAGCCATCAGGTGCGAACTCAAGATCAACGGGGCGGAAATTTCCGTCGGATGATTTGAGGAGGTCGTGGCGGTGCTTGCTGGTGAAGCCGGCCTCGGAGTCGCTGAGGTGATGTTGTTTGGTACCGAGGAAACCAATGGTGTTGTTGAGGAGGACGTCGCCTTGGACGTCATCGGGGAAGTGTCGGCTGGAGACAAATTCGAGTCCGGAGGTGGGGCGGACGCGTTGGCTTTTTTCGAGGATGCTGGGTGGCTTGGGAGTGAATTGGCCGTAGTCGACATTGACGGAACCGGGAGTCATCCAGTGGAGGTCGGGGTCGGAAGTTTCGAGGAAGAAGGGCTGGCCGAAGTCATCGAAAGCGGTGCCCCATGGGTTGGGGATGGAGAGGCGGGCGGTGCGTTCGAGGTGGTTGCGTTGCGGGCTGTAGCGGAAGAAGCCTCCGTTCGAGCTACGGATGGGCCCGTAGGCGGTTTCGATGTTACTGTGGAGGAACGTGCCTTCGCCCATGTAGATGGCACCGGAGGGGTCAGCACAGAAGGCGCTGATGACGTGGTGGGTGTCGTGGTCGTCGAAACCGCTCAGGACGACTTCGCGGACATCGGCTTTGTCGTCGCCGTCGGTATCTTTTAAGAGAATGAGGTGGTTGCCTTGGGCGACGTAGACGCCGTTGTGTGAGATTTCGAAACCGGTGGGGAGGTGGAGGTTATTGGCGAAAATGGTTTCCTTATCTGCTTTGCCGTCGTTGTTGGTGTCTTCGAGGATAAGGAGCTTGTCGTTTGGTTTGGCGTCGCCGGGTTTGTAGTGGGGGTAGGTGGGCATGGTGGCGACCCAGAGGCGGCCTTGGTTGTCGAAGGCGAGTTGGATGGGATTGGCGAGGTGGGGGAATTCTTTTTCGGAAGCGAAGAGATCGATTTTGTAGCCGGGCGCGGTAGTGAATGAGGCGAGGGCTTTGTCGTTGTAGAGGTATTCAGTGGTGCCGTTCTTTTTGCTGGGGCGGTAGTTGGTTTTGACCTCGGGGAGGGGTTCCGTTTTGGCATCAGCGGCGGCGAGATCGAAGGTTTTTTCGGCAAGGGCGGCCCAGATGGCATGGTCACGGTTGGCGGTGAGTTGCTCGAGCTTTTTGAGTTCGGGCGGGTAGTTGACGGGGCCGAAGGGGCGGTGGCGTCGGCCGTAGACATGGACCCCGTTGGGGATTTTGTAGTATTTTTCCCACATCCAGTTTTTTTCGCGAACGGCGGCCTGAACGGCGTCATGAGGTGCGTTCCAGGGGGCGATGCCGAAGAGGCAACGGATGAGATGTTGTTGCAGGTATGAATAACCATCTTTGTTGAGAAGGATCCCGTCTCGGGTGAGGGGAATCTTACCGGGACTAAAGGTAGATTTTGAAAGGACGAAGCAGTTGACGAAGGTCACTTTTTCGGTTCTGGCGATTTCCTCCATGGCGGCGGTATAGAGTCCGAGGTTGGAGTGAATGTTTCGTTCGTAATCGTTTGAAGGATCTTCAAATGCAGTTGGAGAAACGAGGGCGAGCTGGGGAGCGGATGTGCCGTTGTATTTTTGGGAGCGGGTGTGGGCGATGAAGGCGTGGAGCTCGCCTCTGAAGTTTTCGAGTCCAGCGGGGCCGTTGAAGGATTCATTGAAGCCGAAGAAAGCGATGAGGATGTCGGGCTTGAGTTGGGTGAGCCATTCATCAGGAGTGGGCATGGAGCCGGAGCCGGTTTGGGTCGAACCCCAGCGGTCCTTGGTTTTTGAGAGGGGGGGGTGGAATTTTTCGGCACCGGGGAAGGCCCAGGGGGTGGCGCGGGCGGAGTGGGGACGGAAGCCGGGGGTGTTTCCTTCATCACACATATTGCGGATGAAGAGGTTCTTTTTGGGGTGCTGGAGATGAAGGGAGGTTTCGAAGGAGCCAAATTGCATCATGCGGGAGCCGAGGCCGTTGCCGAGGAGAACGATACGGGAGTCTTTTTTAAGAGAAAGGGCGGCGGCGGCCGAAGTGAGGATGCCAAAGGCAGCGATGCTTAATGGCAAAAGCGGACGTAAGAAGGTCATTCCCTCACTACGCGATGGGGAGAGGGAGTCTCGCGTGCTGATTGGAATTTTTTGAGGTCGCTAGAGGGGGCGCCCTCAAAAGGGAGAGACTAGGACAGCTCGAAGTGAATCCACCAAAGTTATTCTTGCTTAGGAATCTCTCTATTCCCCCCTAATTTCCTGAATCTGGTCATGAAGAGGGAGGGGGTCGTTGTTCCCGCACCAGCCATTCGCCGGATGGGCACATCATCTCGTTTTTTTGAAGTTCGAAACACCGGACAACCTCCATGAGGGTGACCTTCTCGAGAGGGGAGTGAGAATTTTTCCGGTGAGGACTTTGGAAATATTTCGGACCGCGGCGGCTGTCGGAACGATACTTTCCACGCGGAGTGGTATTTCCGTTTCCTTCTACTTTTTTTTCGTCCTTGCGATTGCCTTGGTTCGGCTCCCGGTTGAGGGGATTATGAGTTTTGATACGATCATCCTCTCCATTCTCCTTGTTATTGGAGTCCCGATGACTCGATCCCTTTTAGATCGCCGGAAGAGGAGAGAGAACCCTGAGGGGATCGTTCTTGGAAATTTTGGTTTCGCCCGCTAGACGCAGTTGTGAGTTCTATCGTTCGCGAAGGGCGGGCGACGACCATTCTCGCGCTGCCGTTGATGGCCGGTCAGGTCAGCCAGATGCTGATGGGGGTGGTTGATACCTACATGATCGGGAAGATCGGAACGGTGGAGCTGGCGGCGGCGACGCTGGCGCACTCGATCTTACATCTGCCTTTGATGTTGGGGATCGGGGTGGCGATTGCGGTTTCGATCAAGGTTTCGCAGGGGCGGGGAGCGAAGGATAAGGCGATGGCGAAGTCGGCGTTGCGGGATGGTTTTTTGCTGAGTTTGGTTCTGGGAGTGGCGACTTTGATTCTGAGTTTTGTGGCGATTCCGCTGATGCCCTTGCTCCAGCAGGATCCGGAGGTGGTGGAGAGGTTGCCGGTGTTTTTTATCTTGGTGAGTCTCTCGATGACCCCGGCGATTGTGAGTATGGCGGTGCGGAATCATTCGGATGGGATGGCGAAGCCGTGGCCGGTGTTTTGGATTATTTTTGCAGGGGTTTGGCTGAATGTTTTCCTCAATTGGTTGCTGATTTACGGGAACTGGGGAGCGCCGGAGATGGGGTTGGAAGGAGCGGGCCTGGCGACTTTGCTGGCGCGACTGGCGAGCATGATCGGGGTGATGGGATGGTGCCGGTATAGTCCGGATTTGAGGGACTGGTCGCCGCATCGTTGGTTCTTGAAGCCGCAGCGGAAGGAATTGGCTGACTTTTGGAATATTGCTTGGCCCGCGAGTTTGCAGGTGTCTGCAGAAATGAGTGCCTTTATCGTGGCGGCTTTCTTGATCGGGAGCCTAGGAGCGGCGGCGTTGGCAGCGCATACGGTAGCGATCATGTGTGTCGGGACGACTTTTATGGTTCCGCTGGGGATTTCGATGGCTCTGACGGTTCAGATTGGGGAGGCAAAGGGGGCGAAGACTTTTGAGCGAATGAGGCCGATTGTGGTGAGCGGGTGGTTGATGGGATTGATGGTGTCGTTGCTCTTTGTGGGGGTGTTCCTCGTGTTCGATGAGGCCTTGGCTGCCTCGTTTCTGACTGATGAGGGACCAATGGGGATCGTGGTGGGGCTGTTGTGGATTGCCGCGATTTTTCAAATTGCGGATCATTCGCAGATCTTGTCGTCGGGCGTGCTGCGTGGGATGGATGATGTGAAGAAGCCCGCGCTAATCACGTTCATGGCGCACTGGCTCATCGGGATGCCGTTTGGGATTTATCTGACCTTTTGGCAGGGGATGGGAGTGGCCGGGATATGGTGGGGATTAAGTACCGGATTGATCGCCTCGGCGGTGTTGTTAGGATGGCGGGCTTGGAGAATGACGTCTGGTCGTGTTGGATTGGATCAATGAATTTTTAACTTTTCTTAAGTTGGTGTTGTTCCGGTCTTTTGGGCGGTCCGAGATTTTGGATTTCGACCCTGTCTTTACGGTGATTATTGGTCCGTCAGGTGTTGGGAAAAGATGAAGAGCAGCTCCTCGAATTGGAAACGAGCATGCCAAGGGGAAAGGTCTCGGGAGGGGTTGCGAGATTATTTACGAAACTCCACCTTTACTCCTTCTAGATGAAGGGTTCTCCATCTGGGAGTGGTGGCGGAGTTGAATCCTCTGACCAAAGAAGATCGACGTGCGGCACCGTATCGCGGGTGTGGCGAAATCTTGTGGCAATTTTCGTATTCCTACTTTCGATAAAGTCGAGTTTGACCAGGGCAGCCGAAACCTTTTCCTGATCTGTCGTTCCGAACGATGAGGTCGGCATCGGTGGTGAGTCTCGTGAAGCCATGGGCATTGATGGTTAGCCCACCTGCGCCGATGACTTCGAGGTCTTCTTTTGCAAGGTTCGCGATCAGGCATCTAGATGCTTTCGGGAATCCTTCTAAAGCAGTTTGTCCCGCAGTCCTTCGGTGACGATCTTTGGATTGGCTTTGCCTTTGGAGGCTTTCATGACCTGACCGGTGAGGAAGTTGAGGAGCTTGTCGTTCCCGCCTTGGATTTCGGCGACTTTGTCGGGGTTGTCGGCGATGACTTCATCAATGAGGGCGTCGATGGCTCCGGTGTCGGCGGGTTCGAAGCCCATTTCCTTGGCTAAGGCGGCCGGGTCTTTTTCGGGAGCCTCCCAGAGGGCGGTGAAGAGCTCCTTGGCCTGGTTGTTTGAAACGGTGCCGGCTTCGATGAGGTTGAGGATCTCGGCGAGCTTTTCAGGGGTGACGGGGGAGTCTTTAATCTCGACGGACTTTTCGTTGAGAAGGCCAAGGAGATTGTTGATGATCCAGTTGGCGACCTTTTTTCCGGGTGCCTTTGCTGATTGGACAGTGGCCTCAAAGCACGAGACGAGTTGAATATCGGAAGTGATGACCGATGCGTCATAGGGGGTGAGACCCAGTTCCTCTTGGAAGCGGGCGGATTTTTCGTGGGGGAGTTCGGGGACGAGGGGACGGACTTTTTTGACGTAGGCGGCGGTGGTGACGGGGAGGAGGTCGGGGTCGGGAAAATAGCGGTAATCGTGGGCGTTTTCCTTGGTGCGCATTTCCTGGGTTTCGCCGAGGTCTTCGTCCCAGCGCCAAGTGGCTTGGACGAGGGTATCGCCGTTGTCGAGGGCTTCGCATTGGCGTGCGACCTCGTAGTAAATGGCGCGGCGCACGGCGGAGGTGGAGTTCATGTTCTTGAGCTCAATCTTGGTGCCGAGGTTGTCCTCAGGGTTTTTGCGAACGGAGATGTTGACGTCGCAACGCATTTGCCCTTTGTCCATATCGGCGTCGGAAATGCCACCTGCGATGAGGATTTGTTGGAGGGACTTGAGATAGGCGAAGGTTTCTTCGGCGGAGTCGAGGTCGGGTTCGGTGACGATCTCCATGAGCGGAGTGCCGGCGCGGTTGAAGTCGATGAGGGTGGAGTTGGCGAGGTGGGTGGACTTGGCGACATCTTCCTCAAGGTGAATGCGGTTGAGTTCGACGATCTTGCCGGGGTTCGGGATGTTTTTCTGGGCGTCCTTGGGGTAGTTGTGATCGTAGAGGGGGACGCCGCCGCCGAGACAGAGAGGAAGGTCCATCTGGGTGATTTGGTAATCCTTCGGCATGTCGGGGTAGAAGTAATTTTTCCGGTCCCAGACAACGGTGGGCGGGGTTGAGCAGCCGAGGAGCATTCCGGAGAGGATGGTGCGTTCGATGGCGAATTCGTTGAGAACGGGGAGGGCGCCGGGGAGACCAAGGCAGGTGGGGCAGGTGTGGGTGTTCGGCTCGTCGGCGAATGAGGTTTTGCACCCGCAGAACATCTTGGTGTTCGTTTTGATCTGGCAATGAACCTCGAGTCCGATGGTGACGATGTAGTCTGAAACTGGCACGGGCTTTGTTTAAACGGTAAAGGTCGGAATCTGAAATCCTAAATGTCACGACTTGCGTTTGGTGAGGGCCGGGCGATCTTTAAATATGCTTTGAGTGCTTTGTAAAGTCGCCGAGAAGAAGTCCGGTCGGATTTTTCTCGGAATCGTGGGGGGCCTGATTGTGTGGGCGATTGTTTACTCGAAGATGACCGGGTAGTTTTCGTTTGGATCGAACGGTGAAGTCGTTCACGTGTTTCATCGATTGGTAAGAGGAGAGAGGGCCCCTAGGCCTTTGGGCTGGGCTGGTGGTTTGGGCCCCTGGATTGGGAGTTCAACTGTTGTCTCCCAGCGCGGATGGACCGGAGGGCGAAAGAAAAAGGAGACTCGGGCGGTAGGATTGGTTGAATTTATGAAAAACTCTCTCTTTCTCGCGATCCTTCCGGTCCTGGCGTTGGGCCTTTTTGCGGCCAACGATAAGAAACAGTCTGAAGCCGAATTGGTGGAGGCAAGCATGCCGAAGATCGAGGCACCGAAGAAGAAACATGAGATTCTGTGTTTCTCAAAACCCTATGGATTCCGGCATGGTTCGATCGAGATTGGCGAGACCATGCTCAAGGTGATGGGCAAGAAGACGGGCCTTTTTAACGTGACCTTCTCGGAGGATCTCTCAAATTTTGAGCCTGAGAATATCAAGAAGTTTGATGCGATCTGCTTCAATAACAATACCCACATTCAGAAGGGGTTAAAGGATGAGGCTCAGCGGGCGTCCTTGATCAGTTACGTGAAGAACGGGGGCGGGGTTTTTGCGATTCACTCGGCGACCGATGGGGGTTGGCCGGAATACACCGAGATGATCGGTGGGAATTTTAATGGCCATCCCTGGGGAGCTGGCGGGACTTGGGATATTGCCAATGAAGATCCCGGACACGCGATTGTGAAGGAGGTGCACGGAGGGAAGGGCTTCAAGCTGAAGGATGAGCTCTATCTTTATAAAGACTTCGACCGTTCAAAGCAGCGTGTCTTGATGTCGCTGGATATGAACAGCGAGGCAAATGGAAAGCGCAAGGGGAGCCGGAAGGATAACGACTATGCGTTGGCGTGGGTGAAGGAATATGGCAAGGGGCGTGTTTTTGTGAGCGCCTTTGGCCACAATAAGGAGGTCTTTCACAACCCCGAGATTCTTAAGATGTGGGTTGAGGGCTTCCGGTATATCCTCGGTGAGAGCGAGGTTGAGACGGCCTCGATGGAGAAGCCGGAATTCAATCAGCCGAAGAAGTAAGCGCTTACTTCCACTTGTAAACCTGAAGGCCTTTGAGGTGGCGGA
>Ga0308008_1000315_pt1 | contig 20537 bp, 12 predicted proteins | sample Neamet125_FD_203140 | JGI IMG/M metagenome (GOLD analysis project Ga0308008, IMG submission 203140) | Marine microbial communities from water near the shore, Antarctic Ocean - #125 | ecosystem: Environmental > Aquatic > Marine > Unclassified | place: Southern Ocean | collected 2014-07-24
AGATTGGGCAACATTTAATATCAACAATAGAACAAAACACGATGCATCTATTAGTTCTGGACTTGCTATTATGGCGTGTAATAAAAATAGATACGCACCACACGCTAAAAGAATAATATCAAAAGTCCCACTTGGTATTAAAAGATATGACAATGACGGGTACAATTCAAAAATAATGAAAATAAATGGTTAACATTAACTATAACAGCACTTTTCCAGATCAGGTGGTACCTGAAGAAGAGAAAAAAACCTACAAGTATGGGTTAGCCGTTGCTCAAGCTATAGAACACGAGTGGTTTAGAAATAACAGTGGGCAAAATAGATTTATTAATAATTTTCAAAATTTTAATAGATTAAGATTATATGCTAGGGGTGAACAACCAATACAAAAATATAAAGATGAATTATCTATAAATGGAGATTTATCTTATTTAAATTTAGACTGGAAGCCAGTACCTGTTTTAGCTAAGTTTGTAGATATAGTAGTGAATGGTATGACTGAAAAAGGTTATGAGATAAAAACATTTGCTCAAGATCCTTTTGCTTTAAAACAAAAAACTCAGTTTGCTCAAAATGCTATAAGAGACATAGAAAACAAAGCAGCTATAGATTCTTTACAATCTAAATTAGGCCCTAATGCTAATTTGTATGCATCAGCAAATCCAGACAGTTTACCTGGAACAACAGAAGAATTAGATTTATACTTACAATTAAATTTTAAACAAGCTGTTGAGATAGCTGAAGAAGAAGTTTTAGAAAATATATTACAATACAATAAATTTGATGAAACTAAAAAAAGATTAGCTCAAGATTTAACAATACTAGGTATAAGTTGTGTTAAAACAAACTTTAATTTATCAGAGGGAGTTACAGTTGATTATGTTAATCCAGCAAACATTGTACATTCATATACTGATGATCCTAATTTTGAAGATATATACTACGTAGGAGAAGTAAAAAATATGACGTTGTCTGAAGTTAAAAGACAATTTCCTAATTTAACAGATCAAGACTTAGAAAAAATTCAAAAATATCCTGGCAGAAGTTCATACACGAATAATTGGTGGGGACAACAAACACAAGATCAAGTACAGATTTTATTTTTTGAATATAAAACATATCACGATCAAGTATTTAAAATAAAACAAACTGAACAAGGTTTAGAGAAAACGTTAGAAAAGCCTGATACTTTTAATCCACCACCTAATGACAATTTTGAAAGAATATCAAGATCTATAGAGGTTTTATATTCTGGAGCTAAAGTTTTAGGTATGGGTAGTGAAATTTTAGAATGGAAACTATGTGAAAACATGACTAGACCTTACGCTGATACTACTAAGGTTAATATGAATTATGTAATTTCCGCACCTAGAATGTACCAGGGAAGAATAGATTCTTTAGTAAGTAGAATAACTGGTTTTGCTGATATGATTCAAATTACTCATTTAAAATTACAACAAGTACTATCTCGTATTGTTCCAGATGGTGTATATTTAGATGTTGATGGTTTAGCCGAGGTTGATCTTGGTAATGGTACAAACTATAATCCTCAGGAAGCATTAAATATGTATTTTCAAACTGGTAGTATAGTCGGTAGATCTTTAACACAAGATGGTGATCCAAATAGAGGTAAAATACCAATACAAGAACTACAAAGCTCTAATGGTATGTCTAAAATACAATCGATGATACAGACATATCAATATTATTTACAAATGATTAGAGATGTAACTGGTTTAAATGAAGCTAGAGATGGAAGTTCACCAGATAAAAATGCATTAGTAGGTTTACAAAAAATGGCGGCAGCTAATTCTAATACAGCTACAAGACATATATTACAATCATTAATGTATTCTACCGTTAGAACTTGTGAAAATATAAGTTTAAGAGTATCTGATATGCTGCAATTCCCAACAACAAAAGCATCATTAATAGGTAGTATAAATGGATTTAATGTTGCTACATTAGGAGAAATAGAAAAACTTGCTCTTCATGATTTTGGTATATTTTTAGAACTTGAACCAGATGAAGAAGAAAAAGCTCAATTAGAACAAAGTATACAAATAGCTCTTCAACAAAAAACAATTGGTTTAGAAGATGCTATTGATTTAAGAGAAGTTAAAAACATTAAGCTTGCTAATCAAATGCTTAAGTTTAGACAAAAGAAAAAACAAGAAAAAGAAAGAGCTCAACAATTAGAAAACATACAAGCTCAAGCTCAAGCAAACTCTCAATCTGCTGAAAAAGCTGCTATGGCTGAGGTTCAAAAAAATCAAGCATTAGCAGAAACAGAAGTTCAAATAGAGCAAGCTAAATCTCAGTTTGAAATCCAAAGAATGGAACAAGAGGTTATGAATAAAAAACAATTGATGGCTGAAGAGTTTAGCTATCAAATGCAATTAGCTCAAATGGAACAACAAGGACAACAGCAAAAAGAACAATCAATAGAAGATCGTAAAGACAATAGAGTGCAAATACAAGGTACACAACAAAGTGAACTTATAGACCAACGACAAAACAATTTATTACCTAAAAATTTTGAATCAAGTAATGATAGTTTAGATGGTTTTGGATTAGAGCAATTTAATCCTAATTAATTATTATTAATTTTATATTATATTATGTCAAATAAAGAAACAAAAGTAAAAGAAGAGGTTAAAAAAGAAGGAGAATTTAAAATTAAATCTGCAAAAAAAGTTAAAGATTTAAGTAAACAAACTCCAGATATTATAAAAATAGATTTAACAAAAAAACCAAAAGATGCCATTCAAACACAAGAGGCAGATGATAGCGATGCTATTATCAAAGAGCAAAAAGACAGTGGCGACAGCGAAAGCGTGGTTAAAGAAATACGGACCACCGAAGAAAAAGTAGAAAATGAGTCTGACTCGCCTATACAAGAAATAAAAGATGAAGACAATTACACTGACAAGAGCGGAGTGGCGGGAAGCAATGAAGCTACCACTACCGTATCAGAACAAAAAGAAATACCAAAGGAAGTTGAAGCACAAAAGCTCCCTGAAAATATAGACAAATTAATTAAATTCATGAAAGATACTGGTGGTGACGTAAATGATTACGCACGCTTGAACGCTGATTACACAAATGTGGATAGCGAATCTTTATTACATGAATATTACAAAACAGCTAAACCACATCTTAATGCAGAAGAAAGAGGATTTATTATTGAAGACTCTTTTCATTTTGATGAGGAATTAGATGAAGCAAGGGAAATTCGAAAGAAAAAACTTGCGTATAAAGAAGAAGTTGCAAAAGCTAAAAACTATTTAGAGGGATTGAAAGTAAAATATTACGACGAAATCAAGTTGAGACCCGGCGTAACTCAAGACCAACAAAAAGCTACAGATTTTTTCAACCGCTTTAATGAAGAAAAAAAAGCAGGTGATGCTAGACACGTGGAGTTTATTGCTAAAACTAAATCGCTTCTTAATAATGATTTCAAAGGTTTTGATTTTAAAGTAGGAGAGAAAAAATTTAGATATGGTATTAAAGATCCTTCAAGTGTTGCTGACAACCAAGGTGATATTAGTAATTTCATTAAGACGTTCTTAAATGATAAAGGAGAAATAGGAGATCACAAAGGTTATCATAAAGCTTTATATGCTGCCAAAAATGCTGATACAATAGCACAACATTTTTATGAACAAGGTAAAACTGATGCGATTAAAAGTAATGTTGCTAAATCTAAAAACATAGTTACAGAGCCAAGGAAAACATCTGATGGTGAAGTATTTATTGATGGATTTAAAGTTAAAGCTATTAGTGGCCTTGATTCTTCAAAATTATCAATTAAAAAAAGAAAATTTAACAATTAAAAATAAAAGAATATGTCAATTCAACCACAGTTTGGTTCGATAGTACCGTCGCAATCGCAACAACTACTGAACACAAACTATTTAAATTTCACAGGTGGGCAAAACGATTTTGCTCAACAATATTTACCTGAGATATACGAACAAGAAGTAGAGCGTTATGGAAACAGAACGTTATCAGGCTTCTTAAGAATGGTAGGCGCTGAAATGCCTATGACTTCTGACCAAGTTGTTTGGTCTGAACAAAATAGATTACACGTTGCATACAATAACTGTACAAACGCAGTTGCTGGAGCAGTGTCTACTATAACAATACCTGTTAGTGCAGCTGGCGTTGTACCTGCTATAATTAATGTTGTTTCCCCTGGTCAAACAATTGTAGCCTTAGATAATGCTGGTAATGAACTAAAATGTATTGTAACTTCTAGTACTACTAACACTGGTGCTTTAATTGTAGCTCCTTACACAGCAACTACTACTGCTGGTCTTGGTGCTGTTGTTAAGATATTTGTTTATGGTTCAGAATTTAACAAAGGACAAACTATACAAAACTGGAATGGCGTTGCTGGTACTTTAACTAATCAAGGTGCTGCTGGTAATAATACTAATATTAGTATAACTCCTTCTTTCACACAATTTTCTAACTCTCCTATCATAATTAGAAACACTTACACTGTAAATGGTTCTGATATGGCTCAAATTGGTTGGGTTGAAGTTGCTACTGAAGATGGAACTACTGGGTATTTATGGTATTTAAAAGCTGAATCTGAAACTAGATTACGTTTTGAAGATTATCTTGAAATGAGTATGGTAGAAGGTGAAATAGCAACTGCTGGTCTTGGTGCTGGTTCTGCTACTGCTTCTGGATTTACTGGTACTCAAGGTATGTTTGCTGCTATTCAGTCAAGAGGTAACGTAGAGATTGGATTTGCTGGCGCTGCTGGTTTAGATGATTTTGATGAAATCCTTAAGAATTTAGATACTCAGGGTGCTATTGAAGAAAACATGCTTTTCTTACAAAGATCAACGGCATTAGAATTTGATAACATGTTAAGTAATATTTCTCAGGGAGTTTCTGGAGGTACTGCTTATGGTTTGTTTGAAAATTCTGAAGAAATGGCATTGAATCTTGGGTTTAGTGGTTTCCGCAGAGGATCTTATGATTTCTATAAAACTGATTGGAAATATTTAAATGATGCTTCTACGCGTGGTGCACAAGTTGGACCATCTTCTATTGAAGGTGTTTTAATACCTGCTGGAACTTGAACTGTTTACGATCAAATTTTAGGAACAAACATTAGACGACCATTTTTACACGTTAGATATAGAGCTTCTCAAACAGAAGACAGACGTATGAAGTCTTGGTTAACTGGTTCTGCCGGTGGTGCATACACTTCAAATCTTGATGCTATGGAAGTAAACTTCCTATCTGAAAGATGTTTAGTTGTACAAGCTGCTAATAACTTTGTGTTATTCCAAGGAGTTTAATATTAATGTAAAGTCATGGGGCATTAATTTGCCCCACCTTTACTATTTAACTATTTAATTATATTATATTATGAAAAAAGAAGTAAAAAAAGGTACATGGGAGATTAAAGATAGGACTTATTATTTAAAAGGTCCTCATACTCCTTTAACTTTAAAAATACCGTCAAGACATACATACACGCACAATCTGCTTTGGTATGATGAAAAATTAAATGAACAAAGAGAAATAAGATATGCTACAAACCAAAACTCTCCTTTAAAAGATGAGCAAAAAGGTGAAGCAACTTTAGGTCATATAATGTTTAAAGATGGATATCTTGAAGTTAAGAAAAAAGATCAAGCCTTACAAAGATTATTATCTATATATCATCCTTTGAACAACGTTAAATATCAAGAATTAGATGTAGTTGAAGATGCTAAAGATGAATTAGAAGATTTAGAAATAGAAATTGATGCTTTAACTATGGCAAGATCAACAGATATTGATCAAGCAGAAGCTATATTAAGAGTTGAGATGGGATCTAAGGTTGCAGAGATGAGTTCTAAGGAAATTAAAAGAGATTTAATTAGGTTTGCTAAAAACAATCCTGCACTGTTCTTAGATTTAGCTCAAGATGATAATGTTCAGTTAAGAAATTATGCTATAAAAGCAACAGAAGCTGGAATAATAAATCTAGCTGATGATCAAAGAACTTTTCAATGGGCTTCAAATGGTAAAAAACTAATGACTGTTCCTTTTGATGAACATCCTTATGCTGCAATGGCTGCGTTCTTTAAAACAGATGAAGGTTTAGATGTTTATAAATCTATAGAGAAAAAACTTTCTTAACATGTAATACTAATAAGGGAGGTGTAATGCCTCCTTTATTATAATAAAAAAAACAAATGGCTATAAACGTAAATACCGTATATCAAACGGTTTTATTAATATTAAACAAAGAACAAAGAGGCTATATAACCCCTGAAGAGTTTAATAAAATTGGTAATCAAGTTCAACTTGAAATATTTGAAAAATATTTTGAAGATCTTAATCAACAAATTCGAGTGCCACAAACTGACACAGACTATGCTGATAGGGTAGTAAATCTTGATGAAAAAATAGCTATATTTAAAACTTCAGGTAACGCTTCTCCAGCAACACTAGTTGATGGTATAACAAATTATTGGGTTTTACCAGCTGTAGATATTTTTGGTAATGATGTACAACCTGACTCTAGTACACCTTTTTATAGATTAGGTACTGTTTTGTATAATAATGAAACAGAAGTTCAAAGAGTTGATAGATCAGATTTTTATCATATAAACAAATCACTACTTACAAAACCTACAACAACATATCCTGTTTATTTATATGAAAATCAAAAACTTTTTGTAAAACCTAATTCTATTAAAACACAAGGCGAGATACAAGTTGATTTTATAAGAAAACCAACACAACCAACTTGGACTTTTAATGTTGGTTCATTAGGTCAATATGTTTTTAATACAGATTCAAAATCTCCTACAGTTCCAAATGGTCATGTTGATTTCGAACTTCATAAATCTGAACAGACTAGTTTAATAATTGAAATATTAATGTATGCTGGAATAATAATAAGAGATCCTCAAATAGTACAAGCAGCGGCTCAAGAGGCTGCTTCAATTGAACAAAACGAAAAAAGCTAACAGACTATGGCAACACCTAATGGTGGTTTAATAACCGAAACAAACGCTCAATATTATACTGGTACACAAGTAATAATAGCAGTTGATCCAAGCTTAGCTGTTGGCCAAACTATATTTAAAACAACTTTTGATACTTCACTTACTTTTGGATCAAACGATCCAACAAGTCCCCTTTACAATAATAATAACTTTAGATTATATACTAGCACTAATGGTGCCACTGGTAGTTTTACTGAATATATACAAGCTTATACTGTTTTAAACGACACAATCACTTTAGCCGCACAAATAGCTGCTGGCTCTTATGTTGTTATACAATTACTTAGCGAAAGTGGCGGGGAGTTTGGTAATAAAGATGCTTTAGGCACAGTGGTTGAAGAAAACTATGCTGGGTATCAATATATAAAAATAAAAGAAGTTGTAAATAACTTTTTAGTAGCGTATGTAGGTGCTGGAAAATTAATATCAAGTGTAAAAAGAACTGATGTTGTTTTTCATGCTAAAAGAGCACTACAAGAATTTAGCTATGATACTTTAAAAAGTATTCATTCTCAAGAATTAAACATACCTGCTAATCTTAGTATCCCTTTGCCTCAAGATTATGTTAATTATGTAAATGTATCGTGGATTGACGGTCAAGGTGTAAAACATATTATATACCCTACCACTTTAACATCAAACCCATATACTAAGCCTATACAAGACGCTCAAGGTATTCCTACTCAAACTAGTGATGGTGTTGATATAACAGGTACTTCTTTAACTGAAGCCAGATGGGCAGCTAATAATCCAACTATAATTAATGAAATAAGAGATGATATTGCCGGTAGACTTATAGCTGATGGGTTATATGGCTTTTACGGTAATTCTTTTATGTATGGTCAAAGATATGGTATGCAACCAGAAATATCTCAAATTAATGGTTGGTTTACAATAAACGAAAGAGAAGGTAAAATGTCTTTTTCTAGTGATTTAAATGGAAAATTAATAATATTAGAATATATATCTGATGGCTTAGCTTATGATCAAGATATGCAAGTTCCTAAATTAGCTGAAGAAGCTATATATTCATATATAATTCACGCTATTTTAGCAAGTAGAATAAATCAACCTGAATATATAATACAAAGATTACGTAGAGAAAAAAGTGCAAAATTAAGAAACGCAAAAATAAGATTATCAAACATTAAATCAAGTGAGTTTATTCAAATAATGAGAGGTAAATCTAAATGGCTTAAAAACTAAATTAAATGGCAGAAGTTAAAAACTCTTTCATTAAGTCTAAAATGAACAAAGACCTAGATGCTAGGTTATTACCAAATGGTGAGTATCGTGAAGGACTTAATATACAAGTAAGTAGATCAGAGGGTGCCGACGTTGGAGCGTTAGAAAATGTTTTAGGTAACGAAAAAATAATAGATTTTAAAACTATAAGTGCTTGTAATCCAGTAACAGGTGGCGACTGTAATTTAAAAACAATAGGTATGTTTACTGATGAAGTAAACGATAATATTTATATATTTTTAACAGACTACACTGATTCAGGATTTAAAACAACAATAACATATAATAACGTATCACATAATTATGTTTATATATATAATGTATTAAATAAAGAATCTAATTTATTATTAACTGGTTCTTTTTTAAATTTTTCTACAACAAATCCTATTAATAGTGTTAACGTATTAGAAGGAATTTTATTTTGGACTGATAATAGAAATCAACCAAGAAAAATTGATGTAAGTAGAGCTTTGACTGGAGCAACACAAGGAAGTGTTAATGGTTATTATATAACAGAAGAACAAATATCTGTTGCAACTTACAATCCATATGAACCTATAAATTTATATTTTAATAAATGGGGTAGTGGAACTGTTAAAACAGCTGTTACAGCTAGTACTACTATTGTTTTTAGATCTGATACTTTAACCGGGATACCATCTGTTGGTGCTACTGTGGCTAAAGATTCTACAGTAATAGGTATTATATTATCATTTGATTCTTCGGCTAGCTCTATTGTTATTGATACAGCAACAACTTTAGCTATTGGTGATGTTTTAAAATTTTATGTTGCCAGTAATTTTGAAGCAAGCACAGCTACGTACTATTCAAGTATGTACGACGCTACAAGTAAATTTGCTCCAGATGGTACTACACCAAATCCAACTTTTCAAACAGCCGGACCTGATATTAATAATATTACACAAACAAATTACCCTGGCGATCCTGATTTTTTAGAAGATAAATTTGTAAGATTTAGCTATAGATTTAAATTTGATGGTGGAGAAAATTCTATATTTTCACCTTTTACTCAACCAGCCTTTATACCTAAACAAGATGGTTATTTTTTAGAATCTACAACACCTACAGGTAATACTAAAGATGAAAATTCAACATATAGAAGCACAATTGTTTCTTTTATGGAAAATCAAGTAAATAATATATTATTACAAATTCCACTTCCCTGTCCTGCTAATGAATTGTATGATAAATTTAAGGTAATAGAAATTGATATTCTTTACAAAGAATCAGACGGTTTAGCTGTTCAACTAGTAGATACAATAGAAAGAGATGGAATAGGTGGCTTTGAACAAATTGGAGGTGCAGACTCTATTGTTGTTTATAACTATCAAGGATCAAAACCGTACAGAACACTTCCTACGGCAGATTTAGTAAGAGTTTTTGACAAAGTTCCTGTTAGAGCACTTGGTCAAGAAATAATAGGTAATAGGGTTGTGTACAGTAATTTTCAAACACAACACACTCCACCTGAGTCATTAAATTACAATGTAGGTGTATATGATAAAAATCCTTTTTCATTAGCTCTTAATGATGATGAGGCTATAGCTAGTTCTAGTATTGTAGAATATCCAATGCACACCGTTAAACAAAACAGAAACTATCAAGTGGGCGTGGTATTATCTGATAAATTTGGTAGACAATCAACTGTATTACTTTCTTCAGCTGTAGTACAAAATTTTGAATCAGGAAATATAAACGCTTTTGGAGGTTCTACTATTTACTTTCCTTATAGAAAAGATAAAGGATCTACATTTAATGATATAAATTCTTGGCCAGGTGATTCAATAAAAGTATTATTTAATCAAGCTATAGGCACAACTGGTATTTATGCTGGAAACGAAGCTAATTTTACTAATGGTTGGCCTGGTATATATAATGGTGATATTACTAATGCTGGATATAATCCATTAGGTTGGTATTCATATAAAATTGTTATTAAACAACAAGAACAAGAATATTATAATGTTTATTTACCTGGTATATTAAATGGTTATCCTAATAATCCATCAAACCCGCCTGATCCTATAAACACGGTTGCTTTTATAACTCTTTTAAATGATAATATAAATAAAGTACCTAGAGATTTAATAGAAGTAAGTCCTGAACAAAAACAATTTAGAAGTTCTGTTTCTTTGTTTGGTAGAGTAACGCCTGATGCAGGTGGTACTGGCCCAACTTTTAACAAACAATTTTATCCTACAATAGAACCTGATATTGTTAACACTATAGGTGTAGAAGATACATTATTAGGAACAGGTGTTACTTATGTTGATATATATCAAACATTAAGTAATCCAAACTTAGGTAGAGTTTCACAAGCCAACCCTGCTACGCCAATAGGATCGGTTCCTTTAGCGTCAGGTACTTTTAATTTTTTATTAGGTATATATGAAACAGCTCCTGTTGAATCAAGATTAAATATTTTTTGGGAAACATCAACTGCTGGACTTATATCTGATTTAAATTTATCAATTGAACAACAAAGTCCTGGTATAAAAGGTTTTACAACAGGCGATGGCACTAATACAACTTGGACATATTCTCAAAATGAAGGTATGACTCTTGGAACCGCTGTTGCTTCTACTTTTTATCCTTACAAACAATTAGTAACCAATGGACCTATAGCCGCTGTTAATAATTCAAGAATTGACAATTACTGGGTTGAAGATGGATTAGGAGGAACTAGAACTAATGATTTTACTTTAACTAAACAATCAGGTAGTCCAGATACATACACTATTACTACAAACAATACTTTTTATTATGGCAATGATGCATCTACAAAAGAGAGCTTCAGATTCTTTTTTGAAGTTTTTGATGAAGATACTGAGCTGCCTAGTACTGTTCAAGCTATTGGTATATTAGATAATGCTACGCCTGTTATAACTAATTGTCCTGCTACTATAAATCCTGGAGCTGGTGATATTGTTTTATTTACTTATGAAGGTAACAATGGAAGTGTTGATGCGGCGGGTAAAGCACTTGATTTAACATGGTCTATTACATCACAATCATCTGTAAATCCTGACAATCCAGAATTAACAATAGTAAAAGTAGATGATTTAAATGGACAATCAAGGGCAGAACTAAGAGATGAAACAGCTAGTTTAAATGGTTCAATTAACGTAACAATTAAACTTGAAGATGCTACTGGTTCTCCACAAAGTAAATTTACAACTTGCATCACCGGCGCTGACGGTAGTCAAGCGTATCCTACTTTGCCTACAAATATTGATTGGTATTCAGGTAACTTTAAAACAACAAATGAAGGACCAACTTCTGCAGGTTTTTATTGGAGTGGTGTTAAAGGTAACGAGGTCACATCTACACCTTTGCCTGGTGATGCTTCTATTGGTTTTAGTAGATCACCAATAGGCGGACTTCCTGAACCTTCAAATCCTATAAATGTATCTGGAACTAGCACAGCTTTTGTAGCTGCAAATGGAATTTGTGGAGCATCTAGTGGAAGTACTATGTCAGGAGATTGGCAATTTATAAATACAAATAGAAATGCATTATCATTTGGTACTAGTAATTTAAATCCTGCTGGTTTATCTTCTGGAACTGCTTTTATAATGGTTGATTTTGAGTTTATATTACCTTCAGGTATAGCGCCACAAAGTGATAGACCTGCTTTAATATATCCTACATATTTACAATATAGAAATCCTAGTGGTGCAAACTATCCTAATAACTGGATAAATGCTATAGATGTAGAAGGAAGCGTAATAAGATTTGGTGGAACATCTGTTAATAATTACGAAATACACAGCGATAATAGACCTGATTTTACTAATACAGGTGTAACTGATAAATCAAATTCAGCAACAGCTTTAACTGATAACACATATCTCAATACTGATGCTATGGAAGTTAAAACTACTGGTAAATCAAACAATGGTGATCCTGCTCTTTCTGTAAAAGCTCGAAGAATATTTGCTTTTGGTAAAGATCAAGCTTATACAGTTAGGCCTGATTATTTTGGAGACTATAGATTAGTTATTAGATATCCTTTTGGTGATAATATACCAAATAGTTTATCTGATGATAAAATAATACCTGTTTTAACACCAACAACTTGTCCTGGTAGTTTTAGTGAATTTACACCTTATAGAATTAAGTATTTTGCTCAGGCAAGTCAAAAAGTTAAATTAACGTACGGAGACTTTTTTAATCCTTTAATGGATGGAATTGGAGCTCCAAGTGCTTTTGGTTACTTAATAAGTGCTCAAGGAGATGCAATTAAAGAAACAGCTAAGTCATTTGGTCCTTCAGAAGTTGTTTATGCTAGAGAATGGGCTTTTAGATATGTAACACAGTTTTACACTAATCCAGAAATGAGTATTAAATATACTAATACAACTGCTAATTCTTATTATTCTTATTGTTCTCAAGATGATGATAGTTTAAACGGTAAGTATGGTAATGAAAATTCTAATACTTCTAATTTTGTTACTAGTACAGATACTAGACCTCCTGTTGGTAGCGTTTCAAATGAAAACAGAAGATGGGTTGCTCAATTTAATGGTGACGGTCAAAAAATTGCAGCAACATCAGAACCTATAATGTACGCACAAGGTAGTGTAAATACACCACAACCACCTGTTGGTTCTGTTAAGTTAAATACTTTTGGAACAGGACCTTTTCCTTCTATTAGTAATTTTACATCTGATAATAAAGTTGTTATAGTTTGGTCACAAAACAGTCAAGCTCAGTTTTCTCAAATAGTATCACAAAATCTTACTAACGGTGTAGGTGGAACATCCGGTATTCCCTTTGTTGGTAATTTTTTAAAATTCTATAATCCTGATGTTGCAACAGGTTATGCACAGGTAGCGTCGGTAACGTTAAACGTTAATAGTTCTACTTCTTTAGTAAGTAGAGGACCAGGTGGTAATGGTCAACAACTACTAACAATTACTAACGCTCAGTTAAGTACTGGAAATCTTCCTAGTAATAATTATTATTATGATTGGACATAGTAATAATATAAATAAATAAGTAATAATTAATTATGGCAGCATTAATAGAAGTTAAATATTTCAATAGTTTTATTTTACGTAAAACTTTAGCAGCATCTGGTGCAGCCGCTTGGAATGGTTCTAGGGGAAATAATACATATCCTAAAACAGCCACTTCTAATGATAAAAACTGGGCTGTTGAAGAATCAAGAATAAGAGGTGGATATAATAATGTTTCTACAGATTATGGAGCTAAGGCTTATGTTGTTGATGATAATCCAATAGCTTCTGTAAGAACAAATGCTTTAATATACTCTGGTATATTTAACTCAAGAACAGGTATAAATGATACTAATGTTTTTTCTGTAGGTACAGACATAACAAGAGGTGTAGATCCTATAAATGGATCTATACAAAAATTATATGCTGAAGATACTAACTTAATTATATTTCAAGAAAAAAAAGTAAGTAATGCTTTGATAGATAAAGATGCTATATTTACAGCTGAAGGTCAATCTCTTACAACATCTGGAATTCAAGTAATAGGGCAAGTTAGAGCTTATGCTGGTAATTTTGGGATAAGCAAAAACCCAGAAAGTTTTGCTATTTACGGAACAAGAAAATATTTTACAGACAAAGATAGAAATGCTGTACTTAGATTAGCTACGGATGGAATAACAGAAATTTCTAATTATGGTATGATTGATTTTTTTAGAGATGAATTTGGTCAATTAAATGGTGGAAAAATAATTGGTGGTTGGGATATATATAATAAACAATATGTTGTTTCTATACAAGCTAATTCGACAGTTATTCCTTATAAAACAATTTCTTTTGATGAACAAGTTAAAGGTTGGACAAGTCTTTATAGTTACAAACCAGCATCGTCAATTAGTTTAAAAAGTAAATTTTATACTGCTGGACCAACAACAAAAGAAGCAAATGATTCTGGAGCTTTATATCAACATTATGTAACATCACAACCAAGATCTTATTTTTATGGTGCACAATATGATTCTAGCGTAGAATTTGTTTTTAATCCTAAGGTTAGCATGTCTAAAGTTTTTAAAACTGTAAACTACGAGGGTAGTAATGGTTGGCAAGTTAATTCTTTTGTTTCTGATTTTACAGGTATTGGGTATCCTAATACCGACTTTGATTTATATCAAACAGTAAACACACAGGATAAAACTGGTGAAAAAACGCCTTCTGTATTAAGTTATAATGAAGGAACATATGATAGTTCAATTCCTTCAAAAGCTTTTGCTAATATAACAACAATACCATTTACTCAAAATTCAGGTGTATTAGTACCACCACTGTTTCATGCTGGTTTTACTAGAAAAGAAAATAAATATATGGCTAACTTAGTTAATACAAGTATAGCGGCACCTGGCGAAGTTATATTTGGAGATAAAATGACAGGTATAAAAGGTTATTTTGCTACAGTAAAAATATCAACAGATACTTTAACTGATCCAGGAGGAATGAAAGAACTTTTTGCAGCATCTTCAGATTATGTAGAATCTGCATATTAAATTAAATTAAATGGAATTAAAAGTTAGACAGATAAAGTCTAGTGACTGGGAAATGCTTGTTGATTGGTGGGAAGGTCACAAATGGGCTAAAATAAATAAAGATGCATTACCGGATAATGGTACTGGAGGTTTTATAGTAGAAGAAAATAATAAACCAGTTTTGGCAGGATTTTTATTCCAAACTAATTCTAAAGGATGTTGGTTAGAATTTATAATATCTGATCCTAAATATAAAAAAGATAGAAAAAAAATGATAGAAAAACTTATAAACACAGCTCAAAGCGCAGCTATTAAAATGGGTTATAAATACATGCTATTTATAGGTAAAAGTAATGGACTAAGAAAAGTGATGAAAGAACTAGGTTGGTTTGAAGATCCAACACCAACGTTTGAATTAATGAAAAAAATAAATTAATATGGGAGCAGTATCAGCGGGAGTTATGCTTGCTGGAGCCGCTGTAGGCGCTGTAGGTACTATAGCTAGTACCGCTATAGCAACTAGCGCGGCAGGTAAAGCAGAAAGAAGAGCTAGAAGAGACAAAGAAGGTTTAATGATTCAACTAGAAGGATTAGAAGAGTCAAGACAAGATGTTATAAATCCTTATGAAGGAATAACAGACTTATCAGGAATGATTCAAGATTTAGGTGATAGTTTTTCTGATACATCAGCAGAGCTTAGTAATCCTTTTGCTAATCTAAGTGTTGCTACTCAAGCATCTGAGTTTCAGGCAGAAGAACAAGATATATCATTAGCAAACACATTAGATACTTTGATGTCTAGTGGTGCTAGTGCTGGTGGTGCAACCGCTTTGGCTCAAGCAGCTTTACAAGGTAAAAGAGGTATAAGTGCTAACATACAGCAGCAGGAATCTGCTAATTCAAAAATGAGAGCACAAGGAGAAGTAGGATTAATGCAAGCTAAACAAGCTGAAGCTATTAGATTACAGAATGCAGATTATGGTGAAGGTTTACGTATGCAAGAAAATCTAAGAGGTGAAGCAGAAAGAATGCAAAATGCTGATGTATTAGGTAAAGAATTTGTATTTGATGCAACTGAAACAAGAGAAACAGCTAAAATGAATAGAATACAATCTAGTATAACTCAAACAGCATATCAAGAAGCCGCTGCTGGTCAAGCTAAAACATCTGCTTTAACAAGTGGTATAAGAGGTGTGGCTAATATTGGCATTGGAGCTTTAAATGCTGGGGCTTTTGGTGGAGCTGGAGCTCCAGGCAATGTAGGACCTCCTTGATAAATTAATAAATTAAATTATGGCAGAACAAAAAAAATCTAAGTATCAATCTAGAGCTTTACCAAGATTTGCTAAGAAAAAATATGATACAAAGATCTATGAACAAGGAGGGCCTGACTTATCAGCTTTCACAAGGGAACAAGGTAGAGATTTTGCTGCAATAACAGCACAAGCTTCAATTAACACTCAAAAAGTTTTTGACAAGCTAGAAGGTGAAAAAACGGCTAGACAAGCAGAAAGTCAGACATATATGGATTGGACAATGGCTTTTCAAATTAAAAACACAAATGAAGTAACTGAATTAGTAGGAAAGTCTGGTGCTAATAATCCTCAATTAGCTGAAGCCGCTATGTGGCAGCTTGATGGACTTAATATGGCTGGTGAAGCGGCAAAAAGAGCTCAAAGTCCTGAAGAACAAAGAGTAGCATTAAAACAGTTACAAAGATATAAAGTTAGAATTGCAGATTTAGGCGTAAATATTGATCGTCAAAATATTGCTATAAAGTCATTTGGAGAAGATGCTCAAGCTAGACTACTTAACACACAGGGTGGATTAAATTTAAACAGTCCTAAAGGATTACTATACGGAAAACAAATGGCTATAACAGCCGGTATGAATCCAGGTAAAATGACTTGGTTAGTAGATGAAGATGGTGATTGGGCTGTTAGACATGAAGGCCCTATGTTAGAAGAACCTACTATAACTAAAGCCGGTACGTTTTTTGAAGAAGAACCTGGTATAATACCAGAAAGTACTAAAGCAATTCAAAAAATAATGTCAGATAGTTTAGGATTATTAGATGAAAAAGGATCTGTTAAAGATGATTATATTTTAGCAAATAAATCAAAACTAGTTTCAATAGGCAAAGGCATGATGCAAGAGCAAACAGTTACTAATGAAGCTCTTATAGCTCAGAGAATGCAACCTTATCTTAAGTCATATGCTTTAAGCTATGCATCTAATTATGATACCGCTGAAGCTTATTGGGATAGCTTACCTGAAAATATAAGAGAAGAAGTTAGAATTTCAATGAAAGAACAAGGATTACAAGATCCTGGAGATGATTTAACACCTGGTTTAATTACAGTAGGTTCATCTTCTTTACAATTAGAAAAAAATTCTTGGTTTGCTGTAGAACACGCTTTATATGCTCAAGCCAAAATGATGGTACCTAAGGTTAGAAAAGGTAGAATAATGCAAGATAAAAGTTATATTAAAGCTGGCGGTGGTTCTAGTAGTATGGGCTCTCAAAATGATATGTTTAGTATGTTAAAAAATATAGTTGACTTGCCACCACAACAGCAATTAGACATGTTAAAACTTAACGCTAATGATTCTCAAAGTTTTAAATATAATCCACCTAGTCAAGCAGACTTAAAAATAAATCCTCAAGCAAAAGGAGTTATAACTGTTGAAACTAAAAGAGATATTACAGATAGACCAAATCAAGAAACAGATATTGGATTTGAAAATAAAGTAAAGTTTTTAAAAGGAGGAGAGCCAGGTGATGAAGGTTATGATGAGCAAACTGCCAATGCTAACATAATGGAAGTGTTTAATTTAAGTGAAGAAAAAGGTGACAATATAACTGGTGGAGCAAATGACTGGTATAATAGGATAGCTGAGCTTTATTTAGGTAATACTGCTGCTGATAGAAAAGTTAAAGCACAATTTCAAGCATATTTAACGCAAGGGAGAAATCAAGGAAACTCAGGCGCATCTCGTGTAGCAACTAAAGGATTTCTAAATTTATAATAAATGGAAGAATTATATAGTATTTTAAACGAAAGAGGTGATTATATTGGTAGTTTTGAAAATTTTGAAAAAGATTATGCAAAAGATAATTATGAAACTCTTCATAAAAAATTAGCTCAAGCTGAATATTACACTAATTCATACGAAGACTTTGTTAAAGACTATGAACCAGTAAAGAGCTCACCCACAGCAACGGATACGGTTGTGGAGACAGAAGAAATAGTATCCGATCCTTTAAAATCTTCGGATACAGAATCTGCATCAGTAGATAGTATTATAAGTAAAGTTACACCTAAAGGTGGAAAAGAAGAAGGTATATTTGCTTCAAGTTTAAGATCTTTTATGCAAGGATTAGAAAGTATAGAGTTAGGTCAAGAGTCTGCTGAATTAATGCAAGCTTTTGAAGACGGTACTATGTCTAAAACAGATTTTCAAGAATATATCGCTGCGAATAATAATGTAAAAGATAATAAAGAAATTGCTAGCATTGGTAGATATGAGAAAGCTCAAGCTATCAACGTAGCAAAAGGTCAAAATGGAGTTGTAGCAACATTAAATGCTTTATTTGATAATCCAGATGCTGGATTTCCACTGGCTATGGCTTCTATTGCAACTGTAGGTGGTGCTCCTATTCTTTCATCAGCCGTTAGAAAAACAGCACTTAAATATGGTGCTGGAGGTGCTGCTGCTGGCGCTGGTATTGCAGCGGCTGCTGGTGCTATCGGTGGACCATTTGGATCTGCTATTGGTGGTCTTACTGGAGGTACTTCAGGTGGAATTAATGGTTTAATGTTTGGTGCCATGAAACAACTTGAAACTCAATTGTTTTTTAGCGAAGAATTAAACAATGGGATTAAAGGTGAATTAACAGAAGAAAAAATAGCTAAGTTTCTTAGTAATAAAGAAAATGTAGAAGAAATAATAAACAATGCTGAATTAAGAGGTATCGGTGTTGCTGCTATAGAAACCGCATTTAAATTTTTACCTGGAAAAGCAGGTGGCGCAGCGCTAAAAATGATAAGTAAAAAAACAGGTGCTGGCGTTGTTGGTAAAGTTGCGGCTATTACAGGAGGTGCTGTTGCCGGGGCAGGAACAGAAGCAGCTGTAGGTATGACTGGTGAAGCTACTGGTATGATTATGTCAGGTAAAGAACTTGATGCTAAGCAAATAATTGAAGAAGGTATTTTAGGTCCTTATGGTAAAGTAGTTGGAGTTACTAGTTATATCGGAAAAGTAAGAATGATGCAAGACGAGGTTAAAGCTTCTAGTTTGTTAAAAAATTCTGATTTAGATTCAAACTCAGCTAAAGCTTTTGATCCATCTTTAGAAATAGGAGAAGCTCAAGTAGGTATATCTAAACTTAAAAATGGACAAAAAATAGTTGACTATCAAGTAGATAGAATGGTTAATAGAAATGAAATATCAGAGCAAGAAGGTAAAGATATAAAACAAAATTTTAGAGATGTACAAGGCGGATCAAATAGATTAAAAAGTTTAAAACTTGATAATGCAAAAGAAGCTGAAAGTATAAATAAATTAAGAAAAGTTGATAAACTTAAACAAGACATAAAAGAAATAGATAATAAAGGTTTATCTGCAGAAAAACAACAACAACTTGATACTTTAAATGAAGAATTAAATACAACTGACAGTGAGTTATTTAATGTTATTAAAGAAGACTCTAAAGCAAAAGTAGAACAAGATGTAAGTTTTGTAAAAAAAGCAGCGAAAGCATTAAAATTCAATGTTGTAGATAATTTATCATCAACACAAATACTAGAAAAGTTTGGAAAAAAAGAAGCTGCTGCTAATGGATTTTTTAGAGACGGTACTATATATATAAACAAAGAGGTTGCTGCTGAAACAAGATCTGTAACAGTTGGTAGTCATGAATTATTGCATGGTATATTAGGTAACGCAGCTAAAGTAGATGAAAAAATAATTGAACAGTTTAAAACTAAATTAACTGAAGATCAAATTAAACTAGTTGATAAAAGACTTACGGATAACTATGATACTGATTATATAGCAGCTAATCCTGATGAGTTTATAACACAATTTTCTGATCTTATTAACGATGGAAAAATTAAATACAATGATACTTTAGGAACAATGTTGTTAGATGTGGTAACTCCTATACTTAGAGCAGCTGGTTTTAAAAATATTAAGTTTGATAGTGGTGAACAAATATATGATTTCATGCGAGAGTATAGTAAAAGCATAAAGTCAGGCAATTTAAGTAGTGCTATAATAAAAGCAGTACCAGGTGGTATTGAGGTAGAAGACACAAAAACATCTTTAGAATCAAGATCTAAACGCTTTGATACTAAAGAAATACTAAATACTAATACTGATACTATAAATGAATTAGCTACTGAAAATAAAACTACTCCATTTAAACAAAACTCTACACAAGAAAAAGATTTATTAAGACAATACACTAATGTTGCTTTAAAAGCTTTAGGTTACAGAAAAGGAGCAGGCACTATAGCGCCACAAGAAGCTGTAAGCTTTGTTAATGCTCAATTTAAAGGTATAATGAATAGATTTAATCCTAAAGAAGCTAAATTTTCTACATGGGTTACTAGTAATATTACACCTAAGCGAATGGAGTTTTATGAAAATCAAATAGGTGATGCTGCGGTAACAACTAGTATTAATGATGAAAGATCAGGTCAAATAGCTGATACACCTACTGAAACTAAAACAAATAAAAAAAGAGATGTTAAACCTACTAC
>Ga0308008_1000316_pt1 | contig 20511 bp, 17 predicted proteins | sample Neamet125_FD_203140 | JGI IMG/M metagenome (GOLD analysis project Ga0308008, IMG submission 203140) | Marine microbial communities from water near the shore, Antarctic Ocean - #125 | ecosystem: Environmental > Aquatic > Marine > Unclassified | place: Southern Ocean | collected 2014-07-24
CTACAGTTATGAATTTACTTCTAGACGCATACATCCCTGAAGGTGCAGGTGAAAACAAGCCCGCTATAATCTTGATACATGGGGGTGGATTTATAGGGGGAGGTCGTCAGCAATTACAGATAGTAAATATGGCTCAGTACTTTGCTAGCCGAGGGTGGGCTGTTTTTTCAATTGATTATCGTCTTGCTGGAGATCTAGGCACAGTACCTCAGCAATGGCTGGATATAATATCCGCTCTTCCATTAAACCCTGGAGAAGCCGTACAAGGAATGGCTATATACCCTGCACATCGAGACGCGAAAGCTGCAACACGATGGATAGTATCCAATGCTGATGAATTCGGAATAAATACTGACTACCTAACTATAGGAGGCGGTTCTGCAGGAGCGATTACAGCCATTGGCATCAGTGTCACAGAATCAGAAGCATACCTTGAAGAAATAAGTTTGTTAGTCGATCCAACATTATCCACTACACATACAGATGTTACATACGATGTAAAAACAATTCTTGATTTCTGGGGCTCTAAAATCTCAGTAGATGCTCTACAAATAATCTATGGAATAGATAGTTTTGACTCTGATGACCCACCACTGTTTATTGCCCATGGAACTGAAGATACTACGGTTTTATATTCTGACGCTTTGGCATTACAAAACGTATATACCAATATAAACGTACCGTACATTTTACATTCTCTGGAGGGGGAAGGACATAGTCCTTGGGGCGCTACTATTAATGGTTTTACACTAGAGTCTATGGCTTTCGATTTTATTACAACACAACAGGCCTTAATTATCGAATAATTAATCATTTGAAGTAATTAAGGTCCCAGACCGTATAGATTGAGACTCCTAATCCATTTTTAGTCTCAAACTATTAAGACTAAAATTCGAGAAGTAATCATACCCATTTATCATATATTTATAGATGCTTAAAAAAATAAACAAGAAAAAATTATTACTAGGTCTAGCAGTGTTGCTAATCCTATGCCAATTTAAAAAATCCGACCACACGCTGCCTCTATCTCCGCCTGAAAATGACTTCTTCGCTATAGAAACTCCACCATTACAAGTTGTGGAACTGATGACGGCTGCATGTTATGACTGTCATTCCAACCACTCCACATATCCTTGGTATAGCGAAATAGCGCCCATAAGTTGGTGGATACAAGGGCATGTTGAAAAAGGAAGGATGAAACTAAATTTATCCAACTGGTCTGACTACTCGCCTGGAACACAAAAGGACCTAAAAGAAAAAAGTGCCGCCGTTATTGAAAAAAATTGGATGCCCATACTTACATATAAGTTAGGTCATTCGGAGGCTCGCATGAGCGATGATGAGAGATCTGTTCTCATAGAGTGGTTAAGAAAGTAAAAAAAACCTTGGAGCTCAACTGACTAGATACATCGTTGTACTCAGCTTATCTTTGCACTTAAGAATACTATGAACGAAGAGAACACAAATACTGAGGACGGAAGCTTACGCGATTTGCCGCCGATGCCAGATACCGGAAGTTTCCCTGAAGGCCATAAAGCTGGATTTGTGAATATTGTCGGCTCACCGAATGTAGGTAAGAGCACGCTGATGAATTGTTTGGTAGGAGAAAAAATTAGTATTATTAATGCTAAAGCCCAAACCACACGCCACAGAATTATGGGCATAGTAAACCAACCAGAATATCAGATCGTTTATAGTGATACCCCAGGCGTCCTCGATCCTGCATACAAATTGCAGGAGGGTATGATGAAGTTCGTAAAGACGGCTCTTCAAGATGCAGACGTACTAATTCTAGTTACAGATATTTTTGAAGACTCACTAGCACACGAAGCTACCCTTGAGAAAATCGCGGCCATGGAAGTGCCTGTGATTATACTCATTAACAAAGTGGACTTAGCAGACCAAAAGAAAGCAGAGGAGAGAGTTGAGTACTGGAGGAAAATGATTCCACGAGCTGCAGTTGCTCCTATAAGTGCACTCCATAATTTCAATGTGGAAAATATTTTAGATCTCATCGTAGGAAAGCTACCCGTGGCAGCTCCGTTCTTTCCTAAGGACGAGTTAACGGATAAGCCTATGCGATTCTTCGTGTCTGAAATAGTTAGAGAGAAAATCCTGACTCACTTTAAACAGGAGATTCCATATAGCTGTGAAGTTGTCGTAGAAGAATTCGTAGAACTACCTCACATCACCAGAATTCGTGCTGAGATTAGAGTAGCAAGAGAATCCCAGAAACGTATAGTAATAGGATCGGGAGGTAGCATGATAAAAAGAGTCGGCACTGATTCGCGTAAAGAATTAGAGTCATTCTTAGATAAGAAAGTCTTCCTCGATTTATACGTCAAAGTCGACAAGGATTGGAGAAACGACGAGTCAAAGCTGAAACGCTTCGGATACTTCGATAGCTAAAAAGTGATTTACTTCCCTAACGCTAAGATTAATTTGGGCCTAAGGGTTTTAGGTAAACGCGCTGATGGTTTTCACAAAATAAGTAGCCTTTTCATACCTACAAACTGGTGCGATGTCCTTGAGGTAAACACCCTCGAAAACGGGGAAAGAGGGGAATTAAATTTCACATGTGAAGGACTTGAAATAGAGTGTGCTTCTAATGATAATTTAGTCACAAAAGCACATACCCTACTGAGCGAGGATTATGATTTACCTGGAATTAAAGCTCATCTTCTGAAGGTGATACCTTCGGGGGCTGGACTGGGAGGAGGAAGTGCCGATGGAGCATTTATGATTATGGCAATTAATGAAGTTTGTCACTTAGGACTTACAACAGAGCAGCTAAAGTCGTACGCTTCTAGACTAGGCAGCGATTGCCCTTTCTTTATAGAAAATAGGGCAAGCAGGGTTGGAGGAAGAGGAGAAGTAATACAGAGTATGGATAGTTATTTAGATCTAAGTGGCATAAACATCTTAATCATCCACCCTGCAATTCACATTAATACCGCAGAAGCATTTTCCAACATTGAACAGCTTTCTGAAGACGGGGAAATTACTTTGGAGCAGATAAAAAAGCTTAACGATAGCACGCTAGAGGAATATGATAAAGTACTGAAAAACGATTTCGAAGCTTTTGTACTAAGAAAAGAAAAGTATGTGACTAAAGCACTTGAACTTATTAGAAAATCCGGTGCTAGCTACGCTCAGATGACCGGCACTGGGTCAGCAGTATTCGGACTATATAGAGCCGTAAATAATAGCGATACTAATCGTGCTATTACCCAAGCTAGAGAATTAGGGTGGAGTACTTACTTTGGTGCTTTAGCGTAGATCCAAAAACCGAGAGCACCGAACAACAAGTTCGGCAACCACGAAGCGATAAACTGCATTTCATACACTCCTAAAGGCAAGCCGGGATGTATAGAAGCTGTACCAGCATAAACCGTGATTAATCTCGAAGTGAACACGAAGGTGAAACCGATAATCACTGCCGCAAATAAATGCACTCCAATTCCTCCCCTTTGTTTTCTGGAAGCAATTCCCACTCCAATAAAAGTCAAAACAAAAATCGCAAAAGGAGTAGACGTTCTAGCATACCTCTCTAAAATCATTGCAGAAGCATCAGCACCGGAAGCGTGTACTTTTTCAATATGAACAGAAAGCTCCGAGGTCGTCATAGTGTTGACAATTGCGGCCCTTTGCGCGAAATCCTCCAGCCTCATTGGTAGCAATGTGTCAATACGATTTACATACTTAAAGCTCTCACTTCCGTCCTTTGAAAATTCTCTTATACTTACATTTATCAGTCTCCATAAACTATCCTCTGGAACCCATGTACCTTTCGCTGCTACTATTCTCTGAGTAAGCCTATCTCCGTCCCATTGTTCCATCTGGAAACGATAACCGGTTTTTCTACTATGAGTAATACTTCTAAAATAGGCTACTGTACCAGGGGCTACTTCTCGGTAAAGATTTTGGTCTTTAACATGGAAATTAACATGTACCCACTGAACCTCGAAATCTAGCTTATCCTTATTCGCATTAGGCACCATGACATGAGAGAGTAAAAGGGAAAGGGCCACTAGAATGGAGGCGGCTATGAAATAAGGTCTAAGGAGTCTATTGAAAGACATCCCTCCACTCAGCATAGCAATGATTTCTGTCTGTTGCGCTAAGCGACTGGTGAACCAAACTATGGTTAGAAACACTATAAATCCACTCAGAAGATTCGCGAAATAAAAACAGAAAGCGAAATAATATCTAACCGTTCCCCAAAGTGGAGCACCGTTATCTATGAGCCTCCCTATATTCTCCACTAGATCGAAAACCACAGCCACAACACAAAAAGCCCCTAGCATAAAAAAGAATGTCGCTAGAAATTTCTTAATGATATAGATGTCAATTTTAGTCATCCAGAACTTACATTTTTTGGCTCAACTGCACCACCATTTTCTCCTTCCAAGCAGCGAACTCTCCTGCAATAATTTGCTTTCTGGCTTCCCTCATCAGTTCGAGATAGAATGCTAGATTATGTACACTTAAAATGTACATAGATAGAAGTTCGTTCGCTCTCATAAGATGCCTAACGTAAGATTTGCTATACATCTTATCCACTTCAGCAGAACCCGATGGGTCTAGGGGTGAGAAATCATTCTCCCACTTCTTATTCTTAATATTCATCACACCGTCCCAAGTAAACACCTGACCCGTTCTAGCATTACGTGTAGGCATCACACAATCGAACATATCGACTCCCAGCGCGATATTCTCTAATAAATTAGCCGGAGTTCCTACTCCCATTAAATATCTAGGTTTGTCCTCTGGTAATATACCACACACTAACTCCGCTGTCTCGTACATCTCCTCAGCAGGCTCACCCACACTCAGACCTCCGATAGCATAACCTGCAGCTTCTACCCCACTAATGTACTTTGCAGACTCACTCCTCAAATCATGATATGCACCACCTTGAAGGATGGGAAAAAGCTCTTGGTTATGGCCGTACTTTGGCTCTGTCTCGGATAATCTAGCAACACATCTATCTAACCATCTATGCGTCCTTTCCATAGAGTTTTTTGCATATTGTTTCGTGCACGGATATGGAGGACACTCGTCGAATGCCATGATAATATCAGCACCTATAGTCCTCTGAACATCCATGACATTCTCAGGGGTAAACATTAACAAATCACCATTAATATGGTTCCTGAAAGCCGCCCCCTCCTCTGTAAGTTTCCTCTTATGAGCTAGACTGTAAACTTGATAACCCCCACTATCCGTTAAAATAGGTCTATCCCAATTCATGAACTTATGCAATCCACCCGCCAACTCCATCGTTTCCATACCGGGCCTTAAAAACAAATGATATGTATTCCCTAGAATTATATCCGCATTAATCACTGTCTTCAATTCGGTTTGAGGCACAGCCTTTACGGTGCCTAATGTTCCCACAGGCATAAATATGGGCGTTTTAATAACACCGTGGTCTGTCTCTAACGTGCCCGCTCTAGCGCTGGACCGTTTATCTTTTGCTTCTAAAGTAAATTTCACTTTTAATATCTAAAAACGATTATGCAAATGTAACTTGTGTCCATGGTATTAACGGGCACTTTATTCAATACAATCGCTGTTGCAACTGGTGCTTCTATCGGACTGTTATCTCGCAAGGTACTTCCTGCTTCGGCACAGAAAAACATACTAGTAGTATTCGGGCTTTTTACTTTGGCTTTGAGTTTCCAAATGATAACCGAAGCAAAACCTTCGATAGATATTTTCTTAGCGCTCGTGCTAGGATCTCTCATAGGAACTACGCTCAAACTTGACCATCATTTCTCCAAACTCGAGTTAGGATCCGGATTTATGAAGGCTACCCTGCTTTTTTGTGTTGGAGGAATGACCCTAGTGGGATGTATGAATGAGGGGATTAAAGACGACACTAACCTCCTGATGATTAAAGGCGTTATGGATTTGATAAGCGCGTTTTTTCTTGCCGCTGCTCTAGGCAGAGGTGTGTTATTCTCCGCTATAGGAGTCCTCATTATTCAGGGCTGTATGACAATTGGGTTTTTCTATATTGGAGAACAAATAAGCCCTGAACTAGTCGACAAACTTACTGTAACAGGTGGCATTATTCTTCTCGCATTGGGATTAGACTTGATGAATATCAAGGAATTTAAAATATTAAATCTCATACCTGCATTTATTCTTCTTCCTGTAATTCACTACTTACATTCAATAATCTGAAGTGGTGAAATTGAAAGCAAGAACATCTAGATTTATTCACTTATTCAGTGCTCTTGCTATTATTGGCGGACTGTATATAGGATACACTATATATTTTTCTAACTATATCGGTGTTTATAATGGTCTTAAAGATCGAGTCGGACATAATGCAGTCGTCGATAATTACGAAGATGCGGTAGAGATAGCCGCTGAAGAATTTGATCTACCCTACGGATACCTAATGGCATTAATTCAACTAGAGTGTGGGGGTAAAAACCCAGCAGGCTCTAGGTTTGAACCACACGTATTCAGGAGACTTAAAAACGTGAGAGATGGAAAGAGAACGAGATATGAAAACGTTACAAAAAAACATCTTAGTGGCGCATCAGATGAGGCACTCAGGAATCTAGCTACATCTTGGGGACCATTCCAGCTAATGGGATACAAGTGTATTTTATTGAATGTTAAGGTTAAAGACATTAGGGGTGATAATGGCATTTATTACGGTGCCGAGTGGATTAACAGGACTTATGGGGACCGCCTTCGAAATAAAGACTACAAAGATTGTTTCCATATTCATAACGCAGGAAAGCCCTATCCTAAAGTAGGCTTACCCACTACACATGACCCTAAATATGTTCAAAGAGGTTTAGCGGCAATTAAAAAACACGAAGATGCCCGTCAATAAATACGCGTTATTACGATACAGAATCATAGACAGATGTATCAATAATACTGGAAGGCCATTTCCGTCCAAAGAAAACCTAAGGTCAGCTTGTGAGGAAGCCCTTTATGGAAGTGATGGTGAGAACATAAGTACGTCGACCATAGAAAAGGACATTTGGGCCATGAGAAATGAAAGCGAATTAGGCTACTATGCTCCTATCTCATACCATAGAGACGAGCGAGGATATTACTACGAGGAAGAGAACTATAGCATCAATGAGTTACAACTTAACGAGGATGATATCGACGCAATACGATTTGCGGCTAACACATTAATACAATTTAGAGATTTACCTATATTCAAACAATTCGACCAAGCCATAGGTAAGATAGCAGACAGACTTAGCGTAGCTCCTGACCTTGACACAACGGGGGTGGATAAATTCATGCAATTTGAGTCAACTCCGTCTGCAGGTGGCTCACACCATCTAGCTCCTCTCTTAGCAGCTGCAAGAGGAAAAAAACCTGTCACACTTACTTATAAGAAATTCTCTAGCGAAGAAGAAACCGAGTATGAAATACATCCGTATCTATTAAAAGAATACAGAAACCGATGGTACTTACTGGCTTGGGACACAAATACGGAAATGATTAAGACATTCGGTTGTGATCGGATTCAAAAAATCACACCGGATTTAAATAATTCATTTTCTACCATCAATTTCGACTCTGAAAACTATTTCAAGCACGCAATAGGAATTACAGTCATCGACGATTCCCCGCCAGTAGAAGTAGTGCTCAAGTGCGAGGTTTTACTTGCATTGTATTTGAGTTCACAACCCTTGCATACATCTCAATCTATAGTAAAGAACAGTGACCACAGTATTGTAACTCTCAACGTTCTAATTACATATGAACTAGTGCACTGGCTCATTGGAGTGTCTGCTGAATTAGAGGTCTTAGCTCCTGAATCATTAAAGAATAGACTTAAAGAAAAGCTGTCTAAAGCTAGTATTTACTGATATAAATCCGCAACGTAAATAGGTTGCGTAGTGAATGATGTGATTTGTAGTGTATTAAATATTACACTATGTCTATTCCATTAAACACACCATCAACTAACCACCTCTCAATCTCTAATCTTGCCATTGCTAGAAAATGGGTGGACTCTTTTCCAAGACCAGTAGGATTCAACCCTTACGCTTGGCATTCGACAAAAAGAATAGCTATGGAGGTTTGGAGATGTGCTCTTAGTAATCGTCGATTCGACAGAACTTTAAACTTCATGCATCCTACATTCTATTCTATGATTAGAACCCCAGAGGGTTACCCATTGTTAAAAGAGAAGGCCATCCGCGGTATTTCCTAGTAACGCACTAGGGAATTAAAACTATTAGTCGTATGTTTATCTTACTTTATCGATTGTTATTTGTTGTTTATCGACTTCAAGCCTGTTATGATTAGAACTCCGTCCGATGCCCAAATGTCTCTCATTAAAGAAATGCAAGAATTATTGCATGTGAGTTCTGTGACAGATAATGGATCAGGTGGGGTAATTCTTACATACACTGGGCCCTTAGATACATCTTCTATAGAATCCCTTATTTATCTTACAGAAAAGGCAATATCACAATGTGGTGCGTCTAGGGAAGAATTGAAAAAAACTAGCTCAGTTATATATGAATGTCTTCAAACCGTGATCGTTCACGGTTATATCGATAGCAAAGGTGAAACACTAGTATACTTAATATTAGAGTGTACACCTAAGGGTTTAAGAATACAAATGGGGAACTTTGTTGACGAAATAATGTCTGTAAGACTTCGTAATAAATTAGAAGAAATAAACACCCTCGACAGGAGTGATTTAAGAAGAAAAAGTATTGAGCTGATGTGCGTTACAGAAAACAACACACTATCAATGTCTGAATCGCCAGGGCTAGGCTTAATCAATATGGCTGGGTCGTGCGACCTTCCATTGAAGTATGAATTTAAGACTCTAGTTCTTAATTTAAAACTCTTCACTTTAACAGCAATCGTAAATAATTAATTACGTTTTTCTTTCCTGTTTTTTAGCAGCTGGGAAAAGAATGTTGTTGAGAATTAATCTATAACCCGGAGAATTAGGATGCAGATTTAAATCTGTTGCCGGATCATTCACCATATGCCTGTAATCCTCTGGATCATGTCCACCGTAAAAAGTCCACTGGCCCTGCCCTAGCTCTCCATGAATGTATTTAGCTGTGGGGATGTTCCTATTATCACCCATAATGGTGACGTCAGACCTAATGAATTCTTTTCTAAACGATGTGGTTTGGCCCATAAAGCCAGCTATAACGCGCTCGTGACTTTGAGTTAACATCGTGGGAACGATATCCCATTTAGCAGAAAAATCAAATAGCGTAAAGAAATCATTTATGGGCTTAATCGTAGCGTGTTCTTTAGTCCCATCAATATCAGAAAACTCATAAACTTGAGGATTCATCTCTAGTTGATAATTCTGGAACGCTAGGCCTTCTTCGAAATTAAGTTTAGAGTTAGCAGAAGCTTCAGCGGGATCGCCGTCGAACATGGACTCGCAAATATCAACCCCTTGAGCGGCTAATGCGATATCATATGAATCAGTGCCACTGCACATCGTAAATAAAAACCCACCTCCCAGAACAAAGTCTCTGATATCAAGCGCAACTTTACTCTTCATCTCACTGACTTTTTGGAACCCCATAAATTTAGCGGAAGCGTTTTGAGATGCTACTTCATCTTGATACCAGGAGGCAGATCGATAAGCTCTGTAAAATTTACCGAATTGTCCAGTGAAATCTTCATGATGTAAGTGAAGCCAGTCATACATAGGTAGTTTCCCAGTGAGGATTTCTTCGTCGTATACAACATCATACGGAATCTCAGCATACGTTAATACTAGAGTTACGGCATCGTCCCAGGGTAGTTTACCGGAAGGACTATATACTGCCACCCTGGGCGCTACTTCAAGCTTAACGGATTCCATATTAACCTCTGGGTTAGCTATCTCATTAATTATGGCACTTGCTTGTACATCAGCTATTATTTGATAAGAAACACCTCTAATGATACACTCATTCTCAATTTCAGGAATATTAGGGAACATAAAACTACCTCCACGATAATTCAGTAGCCACTCAGTTTCAATTTCGTTCTCTAACACCCAAAAAGTGATTCCGTAGGCTTTTAAATGATTTGCCTGACTATCGTCCATAGGGATAAGTATGCGCGAAGCAAACATGGGTCCAGTAAAGAACCACAATATGGCAATAATACAAAACCCTCTAATTAAATTATCCATGCCTTTATTAAAATGGAGTTTTACCGCTGTCTCCTTCAAGATCTTCATTCATTTTAGAGCCACGAATCATGTGACCGTCTTCAGAGAAAGATGTATTAGGGGAAATCGAATCTGAGCCGAAACCGGTTTCAGAAAACGTGTTGTAATTAGTAAACTTAGCAAGCCTAGGGATAAACTTAAGCTTAACAGTTCCTAATGCTCCATGTCTGTGTTTAGAGATAATAAACTCGGCCAAGCCCTTTGTATCTTCACCATCATCAGTTACAGTGAACTTGTAATACTCAGGGCGATAGATGAACGAAACCATATCCGCATCTTGCTCAATCGCTCCAGACTCTCTTAAATCTGATAGCATAGGTCGCTTATCTCCACCTCTCGTTTCAACCATACGACTTAATTGAGAAAGTGCGACTACTGGTATATCTAATTCTTTAGCTATGGACTTGATGGATCTAGAAATAGATGAAATCTCTTGCTCTCTATTACCTCCGCCAGAACTGCCAGAGTTAGCAGACATTAATTGTAGATAGTCAATAACGACAATTTGAATACCGTGCTGCTGCTTTAGCCTTCTGCATTTAGCTCTTAGCTCGAATACATTAAGACCAGGTGTATCATCAATAAAGAGAGGTGCGTTAGATAGCTTTCCTATTCTATCGTGCAATTGCTGATACTCATAATCTTCAAGACTACCCTTTCTAAACTTATCTGAATCAATCTCTGTCTCAGCAGAAATAAGACGTTGAACAAGCTGCACAGAAGACATCTCAAGACTGAAAACTGCACAACCTATATTCTCCTGAACAGCAATATTCCTAGCCATAGTGAGAACGAAAGCCGTCTTACCCATACCAGGTCTAGCAGCTAATACTATCATGTCTGACCTTTGCCATCCGCCTGTCACCTTATCCAAATCGGGAAAGCCCGATGGAATCCCACTCACGCCTGATTCGTTTGCTTGCGCCTTATCAATATAATCAAGTGCCCTACGCATTACAGTCTGCATCGACTCAAAGCTCTTTCTAATATTACCTTCTGCTACTTCAAACAAACTAGTCTCTGCTTCGTCAAGAAGATCAAAGACATCTGTTTTCTCATCAAAAGCTTTCTCAATTATAGTGCTGGAGACACGAATTAATTCTCTTTGAATATATTTCTGAGAAATAATACGAGCGTGAAATTCGACATTAGCTGTACTAGCAATTCTAGTAGTAAGATTTGCGACTGCATAAGCACCGCCTACAAGTTCTAGATCACCCGTCTTTCTAAGGGCCTCCGTTACAGTTAGAAGATCAATAGGTTCAGAATCATTAAAGAGAAACTTAATCGCCTCGAAAATTCTCTTGTGAGATTGCTTGTAAAAACTCTCTGGGGATAATACGTCAATAACAGCGTTGACTGCAGACTGCTCCAACATCATAGCACCAAGCACAGCTTCTTCAAGGTCTACAGCTTGTGGGGTTACTTTTCCATGAGTAATGGCTGAACCTAAAGATGAAGAACTTGTCTGGGATGGATAGTTAGTTTTTACAGATAAGCGATCGGTTGTCTTTGACATTTTTACAAGTATTTAGATATTCAATGGGGAAGCAAGTTACGATTCTAAAGCTTATGCATGAGAGTCGGTTTTTGCACATTTTGTCTTCACTCTTTTCAACATATCAAATCTAGTCCTTAACTTGTAACATGAGTAAGATGCTACTCTTCCCGTAGGCAGAAACTGAATTCAATGTGGCTCTATCACTGTGCCTTGTTTTATTTGGGTTTGATGGGAAGAATATAAATGTCCTCATTGCAAAAAGCAACAATCCCGACTTTAAGGGGCAGCACTTTCTGCCTAGTAGAAATTTAAATGCTCCTGAGGATTTCAAAACTGTCTCATTCGAAATGTTTGAAATCCTTTTTGGATATACACCAGCATTAATAGAGCAGTTAAAAGCCTTCGGTGATGTTAAGCGTTCAGCCAGAGGACGTGTCGTAAACATACCACACTTCATCCTCGTTAAGACATCCGATTTTTTAGCGGAAGAATGGGAGCAACACGGAATGCATTGGTGTCCGATAAACAAAGTACCCAAGTTAGCCTTTGACCATAATGATATGATAGAATTTGCTAGAGAAAGGCTGGAAAGACGTGTAAAGAGAAGACCCGTGGGCTTTAAAATGCTTCCACCAGAATTTACTATAGGGCAATTGATTAGGCTTTACGAAATAGCAATAAGAAAGAAAATAGACAAACGCAACTTTCGCAAAAAGCTATTTAAAACGGACCTACTTAAGGATCTGGATAAAAAGGCAGATGGAAAGAGTTTTGGGCAACAGAAGGGTAGTCAGCTTTTCAGCTTCAATATTCTAGAATACCGAGAAATGAAAAAGGGTGGATACCCCTTTCAATTCTAGAGTCCGAACACCTGTTTTAATTCATCCACCTTGTCTAGTTTTTCCCAAGGGAATAACTCTACTGTTAGCTCGATGGTCTCACCACCGCCAAAGGCTTGGAACGTTTTCGTGACGACCTCCGTCTTACGGCCCATATGTCCATACGCTGAGGTTTCGGAATATATGGGAGATCTTAAATTAAATCTTTGTTCTATAGCATAAGGTCTCATAGGGAATATAGGTCCTAGCTTTTCAGACAACTCTCCATCACTAATATCCACCTTAGAAGTGCCATACGTATCGACATACAATCCCATTGGATCAGCAAGTCCGATAGCATACGCGACTTGTACTAATACTTCATCACAAACTCCAGCAGCTACTAAGTTCTTAGCAATATGTCTAGTTGCATAAGCGGCAGACCTGTCAACCTTAGAAGGGTCTTTACCACTAAAAGCACCACCTCCGTGAGCTCCTTTACCTCCATATGTGTCAACAATAATCTTACGACCTGTTAAACCAGAATCGCCGTGTGGGCCACCTATCACGAACTTACCCGTAGGATTAACGTGAAGTTTATGGTCGCCCGTAAATAAGGCTTGTACTCTAGAACTCATTTGGGCCACAACCCTAGGAATTAAAATATCTGCAACATCCTGCTTAATCTTCGCAAGAATAAGCTCATCAGTTGCTTCAAACCCATCATCGTGTTGAGTAGATACAACTATAGCTTCAATTCTTTCTGGCACACCTTCATCTGAATACTGGATAGTCACTTGACTCTTAGCATCTGGTCTGAGATAAGTCATCTCCACTCCAGCTTTTCTAATGACAGCAAGTTCTGATAATAGCCTGTGAGACAGGTCTAACGGAAGTGGCATATAATTATCCGTTTCCCTGCAAGCGTAACCGAACATCATCCCCTGATCTCCAGCGCCCTGGTCTTCTGGGTTTTCTCTATCGACACCTTGATTAATATCAGCTGACTGTTCATGAATAGCACTCAAAACTCCACAAGATTCAGCGTCGAATTTATATTCGCTTTTAGTGTAACCTATTTTACGAATGGTATCGCGAGTGATCTTTTGGACATCGAGATATGCGTTAGATTTCACTTCACCCGCAAGGATAACTTGACCCGAAGTAACCATCGTTTCGCACGCGACCTTACTATTAGGGTCGAAGGCCAAAAAATGATCTATTAACGCATCTGATATTGCATCTGCTACTTTATCTGGATGACCTTCAGAAACTGATTCTGATGTAAAGAAATGACTCATAATATACTTTTTGTTAGAATGTAAAAATAACACAGCAGAATTAAGAATAGAGAAAAAAAAAATATCTGAATCTTTATGATTATATTTATTATTAGAAACAAAAATTTTATCATGAGAACTTCATTATTGCTAGTGTTCAGCGTACTTATTTTTAACACGCAGTCTATAGCTCAGACTAATTTCTACGAAGACCCATCATTTAATGCTATTGCATTGACGCATAACATCATTGCAATTTTGCCTTTCGACGCTACTGTTACTCTCCGGCCCAGAGATATGAGGGATATGACGACTAAACAACTTGAAAGGATGGAAATTACTGAAGGGGAAGGCATTCAGGCGGCGATGTACTCTTGGTTCTTAAAGAGGAAAAAGCAAGGTAAATTAAGGATTGACGTTCAGCCGCCTAATGTCACTAAGGCGAAATTACTTAGAGCCGGAATGACTGTTGAAGTAATAGCAGCATACACTCCACAAGAAATATGTAAATTATTAGGTGTAGATGCAATTATCATGGGTACGTTTGAAACTAACAAACCCATGACACAAGGAACTGCTATTATGCTTAATGCTGCGTTCGGTGTTAATGGTAACACGGAAAAGGCGCTAATAAACCTGACTATTTACGAAGGCGAAAACGGTGGCATGATGTGCAACTATCAAAAAAACATCGTGGGAGGTGTCGGATCCACAACAGAAAGCTTGATTAACATTTTAATGCGTAAAGCGTCAAGACGAATTGCGTACACACGATAGAATCACTTTAAATACCCCTTGACTGAATTCGCTGCCTAAATGTCTATCCTAAATAAATATCTCGACTCTAATGGTCAAATGACTGCCGAGTTATAATCTGCCATTTCACCATCTAACAATTTAGAGTTACTCTAGGTTGGTTATGAACGCTATATTTCCAACGAAACTATAGAAGGGGATCCTTTTGATGATGATTCAACAGAGTCAACATTACATCAATTTCTATACGCTGCTATTTTAAGTTGTATTGACGCGAGATTATCCATTACAGATATTTTCGACGACAATAATGGCGGATTATGTGTTTTAAGAATTGCTGGAAACATTGTCACTACGGAGATAATAGGGAGTTTAGAATACGCCGTGAAAGTAGCTGGCGCTAAGAATATATTAGTTTTAGGTCACACAAGATGTGGAGCTATTGAAAGTGCTCGAGTCGGTGATGGTGTCAGTGAGCAAGGGGCTACAGATCTAGGGCCTAATATCAAGGCTCTCTTATCACGCGTGCATACTGGCGACTCCGACGACCTAGATATCTGCACTGTAAACAATGTGATAAATACAAGTGATGCACTCAGACGTAGCGAGCTACTTGCGTCAGCAATTTATAATAATGAAGTCCGAATAAGCGATGCCGTTTACGACGTTAGCACTCGACCAGTAACCTTCCTTTAATCGTAAGGCTTACTTCTTCCTAAAGAACATTCTGATAGTCACACCGGATAAATCGAACTCGGCCCTGATTTTATTCTCTAAGAATCTCTTGTATGGGTCTTTTACATACTGAGGTAGGTTACAGTAGAAAGCAAAAGTCGGAGTTTGTGACGGCAATTGCGTTACATATTTAATCCTCACGTATTTCCCTTTATAGGCCGGAGGTGGCTGACTCTCCATAATCGGCAAGAGGAAATCATTCAACTTACTGGTAGTAATTTTACGACCTCTATTTTGATTAACCTCTAATGCAAGCTCAAGAGCTTTGAAAATTCTTTGACGCTTTAAATTGGACGTGAATACGATGGGGACATCAGTAAATGGAGCTATACGCTCTCTGACCTTCTCCTCGAATTCTGCCATCGTATTGTGATCTTTGGAAATCTTATCCCATTTATTCACCACAATTACTACTCCTCTATAGCTTTCTACTATCTGCCAAAATATATGCAAATCCTGCCTTTCCATCCCGTCTTCCGCATCCAATAGCAGAAGACATACATCACTCTTATCGATTGCTTTTACAGTTCTTACTGTAGAATAAAACTCTAGGTTATCTTCAATCTGCTTTCGTTTTCTAAGACCAGCAGTATCGACAATCTCGAAGTCAAATCCGAACATATTATACTTCGTGTGAACACTATCTCTAGTAGTTCCCGCAATATCAGTTACGATGTTTCTCTCCTTACCTAATATGGTGTTAATCAATGTTGACTTTCCAACATTAGGTCTACCGACAACAGCAAGTTGGGGGATCTTATCGACTGGCTCATCTGGCTCAGGTGGAAGCAATCTCACTAACTCATCTAACAACTCTCCAGTACCGAAACCATTATTAGCAGAAATAGAGAAAATCTCTTCTGCTAAACCCATAGCATAAAAGTCAGAACTACCTACATCGTGTTTAGAGGTGTCTACCTTATTACAGGCAATCATAATCTTCTTTCCAGATCTACGAAGAAGGTTAGCAATATCTAAGTCCAAATCCGTTACCCCTACACCCACATCAACCATAAACAGTATTAAATCCGCCTCCTCTATCGAAATTTCAACTTGCGCACGTATAGCAGCTTCAAATGTATCATCTGATTTAGTAATCCACCCTCCAGTATCAATCACGGTGAATTTACGGTCAGTCCAATAAGACTTACCGTATTTTCTATCCCTAGTGGTTCCACTAGTGGGATCAGTAATAGCCTCCCTTGATGCCGTCAAACGGTTAAAAAGGGTAGACTTCCCGACGTTAGGTCGGCCAACAATAGCAACTAAATAATCCATGTTACAAATTTATAGACAAAAAAAGGGGCCCCCGAAGGGGCCCCAAGGTTGGCGTCGACATACTCTCCCGCCGTAGCAGTACCATCTGCGCTGGTGAGCTTAACTTCTCTGTTCGGAATGGGAAGAGGTGGACCTCACCGCAATAGACACCTATCGTTCAAATAGATAATATCAAATGCTTTCATCTGAATCATCCACTAATGGGATGACATACTGGTAGAAGATTGGGAACTCATAAACTTTCGGGTAATTAGTATCACTCGGCTTTGACATCGCTGCCTTTACACCTGTGACCTATCAACGTCGTAGTCTTCGACGACCCTCAATGAAACTTCATCTCGAGATGAGTTTCGCACTTAGATGCTTTCAGTGCTTATCTCATCCATACGTAGCTACTCTGCAATGCAGCTGGCGCCACAACAGATACACCAGAGGTATGTCCAATCCGGTCCTCTCGTACTAGGATCAGGTTCTCTCAAGTTTCAAACGCCCACAACAGATAGAGACCGAACTGTCTCACGACGTTCTGAACCCAGCTCGCGTGCCACTTTAATGGGCGAACAGCCCAACCCTTGGGACCTTCTTCAGCCCCAGGATGTGACGAGCCGACATCGAGGTGCCAAACCACTCCGTCGATGTGAGCTCTTGGGAGTGATCAGCCTGTTATCCCCGGAGTACCTTTTATCCTTTGAGCGATGGCCCTTCCATGCGGAACCACCGGATCACTATGCTCTACTTTCGTACCTGTTCGACTTGTAAGTCTCGCAGTCAAGCACCCTTATGCCATTACACTCTTCGTATGATTACCAACCATACTGAGGGTACCTTTAGAAGCCTCCGTTACTCTTTTGGAGGCGACCACCCCAGTCAAACTACCCACCATGCACTGTCCCCGAAAGGGTTAGATGACAACTATTTAAAGGGTGGTATTTCAAGGACGACTCCACCATGCCTAGCGACACAGCTTCAAAGTCTCCCACCTATCCTACACATCAAATAATCAACAACAATGCAAAGCTATAGTAAAGGTTCACGGGGTCTTTTCGTCCCGTTGCGGGTAATCGGCATCTTCACCGATACTACAATTTCACCGAGCTCATGGTTGAGACAGTGCCCAAATCGTTACACCATTCGTGCAGGTCGGAACTTACCCGACAAGGAATTTCGCTACCTTAGGACCGTTATAGTTACGGCCGCCGTTTACTGGGGCTTCAATTCAAAGCTTCGTCGAAACTAACTTCTCCTCTTAACCTTCCAGCACCGGGCAGGTGTCAGGCCTTATACGTCATCTTTCGATTTAGCAAAGCCATGTGTTTTTGATAAACAGTCGCTTGGGCCTATTCACTGCGGCTCTAATAAAAGAGCGTCTCTTCTCCCGAAGTTACGAGACTAATTTGCCTAGTTCCTTAACCATGATTCACTCGAGCACCTTAGGATACTCTCCTCGACTACCTGTGTCGGTTTGCGGTACGGGCCGCTACACTCGCTTTTCTTGGAAGCTATTTCATTGTTTCGCTTCGCCCAGAAGGCTAGGCTCAACGCGCTATTCCGTCAGCACGTAACCACTACGTATCTCCGTCACTTTTAATGTGTAGCAGGTACAGAAATATTAATCTGTTTTCCATCGACTACCCCTTTCGGGTTCGCCTTAGGTCCCGACTAACCCTGATCCGATTAGCGTTGATCAGGAAACCTTAGTCTTATGGTGAGAGGGTTTCTCGCCCTCTTTATCGTTACTCATTCCTACATTTTCTTTTCATGAGACTCCAGCCAACCTTACGGTCAACCTTCAGTGTCGCATGAATGCTCCCCTACCATATTTCTATCTACTGCTTCGGTACGGGGCTTATCCCCGATTATTATCCACGCACGGCCGCTCGACTAGTGAGCTGTTACGCACTCGTTAAATGAATGGCTGCTTCCAAGCCAACATCCTAGCTGTCAGTGCAGCCGCACCACGTTAGATGAACTTAGCCCCGATTTGGGGACCTTAGCAGATAGTCTGGGTTCTTTCCCTCTCGGACATGGACCTTAGCACCCATGCCCTCACTGCCGGATATATGTCATAGCATTCGGAGTTTATTAGGGTTTGGTAGGCGGTGAAGCCCCCTAGCCCAATCAGTAGCTCTACCTCTATGACACTCGATTCCGACGCTGCACCTAAATGCATTTCGGGGAGAACGAGCTATTTCCTGGTTTGATTGGCCTTTCACCCCTACCCACAGTTCATCCCAAGATTTTTCAACATCTATGGGTTCGGTCCTCCACCTCGTATTACCGAGGCTTCAACCTGACCATGGGTAGATCACCAGGTTTCGCGTCTACCCCCCCTAACTATACGCCTATTTAAGACTTGCTTTCGCTGCGGCTCCGGACCTGAAGTCCTTAACCTTGCTAGAGAGGAGTAACTCGTAGGATCATTATGCAAAAGGCACGCCGTCGCCCGTAGGCTTCGACCGCTTGTAAACAGCTGGTTTCAGGTACTATTTCACTCCCTTGTTCAGGGTACTTTTCACCTTTCCCTCACGGTACTTGTTCGCTATCGGTCTCTCAATATATTTAGCCTTACCAGATGGTTCTGGTAGATTCACACAGGATTTCACATGTCCCGCGCTACTCAGGATACCGTCCGTCACACTCAAACCTACATACGGGGCTATCACCCTATTTTGCTCACCTTTCCAGGTATATTCTGCAGATCATTGTTAGATTTATGTCGGTCCTACAACCCCGACCTTGCCGAAACAAGATCGGTTTGGGCTGTTCCCCGTTCGCTCGCCGCTACTTAGGGAATCTCTAATTGATTTCTATTCCTCCGGTTACTTAGATGTTTCAGTTCACCGGGTTAGCACCTTTCGGTGACATGTCTTCAACATGCCGGGTTACCCCATTCGGAAATCTATACTTAAACGATTATTTGCATCTCAGTATAGCTTATCGCAGCTTATCACGTCCTTCATCGCTATTGAGAGCCAAGGCATCCGCCAACTGCTCTTTGTTGCTTATGATTTACTCTATCTTCTACCAGTACGTCAAAGAACTTCTTTTTAGTGGAGAATATCGGAGTCGAACCGATGACCTCCTGCGTGCAAGGCAGGCGCTCTAGCCAGCTGAGCTAATCCCCCATCTTCACCGTAGTCCTGAGCAGATTTGAACTGCTGACCCCTACATTATCAGTGTAGTGCTCTAACCAACTGAGCTACAGGACTAGACAAAAACGGAAAAAGAAGAATGATGCAGCAGCCCAATTGTTGTTTCCAACTATTTTTATGAGAGTCGTTTTCTCTAAAAAGGAGTTAATCCAGCCGCACCTTCCGGTACGGCTACCTTGTTACGACTTAGCCCTAGTTACCAGTTTCACCCTAGGCGGCTCCTTGCGGTTACCGACTTCAGGCGCTCCCAGCTCCCATGGCTTGACGGGCGGTGTGTACAAGGCCCGGGAACGTATTCACCGCGCCATGGCTGATGCGCGATTACTAGCGATTCCAACTTCACGGAGTCGAGTTGCAGACTCCGATCCGAACTGAGATGGGGTTTGAGAGATTAGCTCACCCTCGCGGGTTGGCAACTCGTTGTCCCCACCATTGTAGCACGTGTGTGGCCCAGGACGTAAGGGCCGTGATGATTTGACGTCGTCCCCACCTTCCTCACAGCTTGCGCTGGCAGTTTCTCTAGAGTCCCCGGCCGAACCGCTGGCAACTAGAAATAGGGGTTGCGCTCGTTATGGGACTTAACCCGACACTTCACAGCACGAGCTGACGACAACCATGCAGCACCTTGCAGACCGTCGAAAAAAGGGTGTTTCCACCCCGGTCGTTCTGCATTTAAGCCCTGGTAAGGTTCCTCGCGTATCATCGAATTAAACCACATGCTCCACCGCTTGTGCGGGCCCCCGTCAATTCCTTTGAGTTTCAACCTTGCGGCCGTACTCCCCAGGTGGATTACTTA
>Ga0308008_1000318_pt1 | contig 20458 bp, 22 predicted proteins | sample Neamet125_FD_203140 | JGI IMG/M metagenome (GOLD analysis project Ga0308008, IMG submission 203140) | Marine microbial communities from water near the shore, Antarctic Ocean - #125 | ecosystem: Environmental > Aquatic > Marine > Unclassified | place: Southern Ocean | collected 2014-07-24
ATATATGGGATGGACCTCTTAATCAAGAAGGTAGACTACATGGTTCTGGATCTAGTTCAGGTATTATGGGTATGCAAGTATCTAAATTTCCTGAATCAGCAGTTAGCATGAACAAAAGACTGCCAATTACTCAGATAGCTAAAGGTAATTATTAACGTTTTTAAAATGAAAATGGCAGATTTGAAAATATTGATATTAAACACAACTACGTTAGCTATAAGCATGACTCACGTAGAAGTTGGATTAAAGGTTTTTTTGCTACTTATAAGTATTGGTTATACAATAACTAAGTGGGTAAAACTTAAAGAAAAGAAGTAATATATACTATATGGCATTCATACAAAGTAATTCACCGTTTTTAAAAGTTAGAAAAACAACCGTCGGTAAAGACAGAAACTTTAGAAGCGCTGACGAAGGAGCCGGTATGACATCAAAAGGAGTTAAGCGATATAAAGCTGAAAACCCAGGAAGTAAATTAAAAACAGCTGTAACCGGAGATGTAAAGCCTGGTAGTAAAGCAGCTAAACGCCGAAAATCATTTTGTGCCAGATCAAAAGGCTGGGATGGTGAAAGAGGTAAAGCCGCTAGAAAAAGGTGGAAATGTTAAGAATAAACACAATAATAATTACATAAACAACCAACATGGAAAGAGGACATTACGGCCAATACACTGGCAACGCTAAGCATTCAAGAAAAGAAGAAATGATTCACGATCGTGAACTAATTTATGATGCTAAAAAACAACTACACCGCGCGGATCAAGATTACAAAAGCGATTCACCTGCTAAAAAAGCTTTAGTAGGAAATCAAGATAAATTACCTGGACACTTAAAACAAGCTATATCTGATGCTCCTGGTAAAATGTATGGTAAGAAAAAAGGTGCCGCAGCTTACATGAGTGATGAATTAACTGACATGCCATTAGACAAAGATATGACAGGTGGAAGATCTGCCGCTATGATGTATGGAAAAAAAGAAGTGCCAGCTAAAAACATGGGTAAAGTTCTTAAAGGTAAACTAAGAAAGTAAGATATGGCATTCAAGCAAAGAAGTAGCATAAAAAGTTTATGTTCTGGCTCTCCAGCCAAAAATTTAAGTCCACTAAATAATTACGAAAATCCAGAAACTGTAATAGACAAAAGTGGAAGTAAAATAGCTGAAGGTATAGCTGCTGGAGCATCAGCAATGGTTAAAAACGCAGTACCTAAGAAAAAGAAAAAAGAAGACGAAGAGGACAAAGAAGAATCAGTCACTAAAGTCAAGTCAGAAAAAAAATAAATAACTAAAACAGATAGGACTGTGGTAAACCTAAAAACAATTACATAAACAATTACATTAAACAACAAACAAAATGGCAAATTACATTGCATTCAACATCGTAAACACCGCAGCGGTTCAGCCTTTGCAAGCGTCTTACGAGTATCTAATTGATACAGACGAAATTTTATCTATCGTAGCTACAGGAGCTGCTGGAGCAAATGCTAAAACAGTAATTATTACTTTAAAAACAGGTGGTAAAGCTTTAGGAGCTTTAAACATAGGTTTAGCTACAGTAACACTTACTGCTTTTACATCAACTGGTGGTACTGGAAATCCAACTCTTGCTAATAATGGTCAATCTTTATTGCCTTGTATTAGACGAGCTCAAACGGCTAACCCAGGAGGCGTAAAAGCTTATGCTCAACTAGGAAGCGACGACACTGGAGGAGCTAGAACACCTGGTCAAGCTCCATTAGCTACAAACTTACAAATGTACTGGAGTTCAGCTGTATTAGGATAGTATGAACAAATCAAAAGGTTTTGGCGACACCGTAGAGAAATTTACAGAAGCAACCGGAATTAAAACTTTAGTTGACACGGTATCACAGGGATTAAATATTCCCTGTGGTTGTCAACAAAGAAAAGAAGCATTGAATAAAATATTACCGTATAAACAATAACTATGGCATTTATAATGAAAGGCGCACCTTATGACAACGACAATACTCCTATATATAAAATAGATATGGAAGAAGGCGTTTTAGGTAAAGCTAATGACAATGGTACTATAGTTATAAATAAAGAGCTTACGGATCCCAACCAGATTAAAGAAGTTATAGATCATGAAAAAGTACACTTAGACCAAATGGACAGAGGTGACTTATCCTATGATAACAATACGGTTACTTGGAAAGGAAAAAAATACTCTAGAGCTTCAATGAAAGAAGGGGCAAAAAATTTGCCTTGGGAAAAAGAAGCTTACAAAAATGCATAACAAAAAAACAATATTATGAGTTGGATGAAAAAACATGCTAGGAATTTACTTAGCACAATGCCTATAGATAACAAAGCTAGCGCTTTACACGCGCATGGGAAAGTAGACCCTGCGACAGGTAAAAAAACACATCCTGGACCAGGAGATCAGTTAGATTCTAAGCTATTTACCAAAAAAACAAAGCAAAAAGGATCTGATACTTCTATACCTGAAGATGAAGCAGCTAGATTAAAAATAAAAGACGCAGCAAGAGCTGCAAAAAACAAAGCAAAAAGATTAGCTAAAACTCCTGCTGGTAGAGCAAAAGCAAGAGATAATGCTAATAAAGCTGAAAGATCTAAGATCAAGTTAAATAAAAAATAATGTGGAAAGTACTACTAAGTCTTTTAAAAGGAGGTGAAGGTAGGAAGTCTGTAGCTGGTGGTTTAGCTTGGGAAATAAGAGAAGCAATTAAAGGGAAAGAATTAGATCCTGAAAAATTAATAGAACTTCAAACCAAAATAAACCTAGCTGAAGCTTCACATCGAACTTTATTCGTTGCCGGATGGCGACCGTTTATAGGTTGGATATGCGGCTTTGCATTAGCTTACAACTTTGTTATTAGAGATTTATTTATATGGATAACTAATGCAACTGATGTTCCACCCCCACTACAAATGGAACACTTAATGACGGTATTACTCGGTATGCTTGGATTAGGTGGACTTAGAACTTATGAAAAAATAAAAGATAAAGTAAAATAAAAAAAGATATGTTTCCAAAAAATATTACAACAAACGCAACACACGCTGTAGACGTGTTATTAGTAGGAACTTTACGCTCACAAGGAGCTTTAATAGCTTCAGAGGCTAATAATTTTGCTAATTTACCAGCCAGTACAGAGGTTATAGTCACAGCATCTGGAGGAACTTTTTTAGGTTCTGCTTTTGCAACTACAAGAGGTCCTGGTACAGGCGAACAAAACAATGCTACAGGAGCTCAATACGCTATAAGAACAGATAATACTGGTGCTGTTGACAGGATACAAGTGATACAATCACGACCAAATGGATCAATTCAAGGCGCTGCAGTAGCGGCTGCTCCATTTAATCCAGGATCTGGTCCTAACATGGCCGCAGTAGGTCAAACTATATTATTTGATGCAGCTACAATGACAGCTGCTTTTGGAATTCAAGCTCCAGCTATAACAGGATTATCTACAGTTACATTAAGAGCTGTAGACCTTCAAGCTCCATTTAGTGGAGCCGCTGCGGGAACAGATGGTATATATGAAGCGGAAGGTGGTTCTTGCTCTGTATATATTCAAGATAAACAGGTAAAAGTAGAATTAGTAAGTGCTCCACCAAATCAAACGATAACAATTACACCGGCTCCTGGAACTGTATTACCATTTTCAGTTAGAAAAATATATACAACTGACGCTGCTACAACGGCTACACAAATAATAGCATTATATTAAACTAAATTAAATTAAATCAAATGAAAAAAGTAGAAGAAACAAAAGTAATTAAAGCAGATCAATTAGAAATTATTAAAGAACACCAAGTGAAGTTAAACAAAGCTTTAACTAATATTGGTTTTCTAGAAACTCAAAAACACAGCCTATTGCATGATTATGCTGGTATTGTTGATGATGTTGAAAAATACAAGGTTGAACTTGAAGAAGAGTATGGAGCTATCAATATTAATATTGAAGATGGATCTTATACTATTATTGAGAAAGAAGAAGAAAAGTAATAATGGCTTCTATAATAAGAAAAATTAGTATAGGAGCTGACTATAAGAATGACGCCATGCATTATGCTACAGGACAGCAAGTGTATGGTGGTCATACTATTTCAGACATACTATTTGATGAAGCAGAATCTTCTTATAATATATTTATAAAAAAAGAAGATGAAGTTTTGCCTTGGAAGAAATTTAACTCCAACATGGCTATATCTGTTGAATATGATTTAGGATACGAATGAAAAGCATTTATCAATACATTATCAAGCCTTTAGGAGGTAGATATAGTAATGAGATTGATATAGATGGTAAGAAACTAATAGTTAACTCTAGCATTTCAGATCATAAATTCGTAAACAGATTAGCTGTAGTCGTATCAACTCCATTAGCCTATAAGAGTGAATTAGAACCTGGAGATATAGTTATAGTCCACCATAACATATTTAGAAGGTATTACAATATGAAAGGTAAATCTGTAAACAGCAGTACTTACTTTAAAGAAGACTTATATTTCGCTGGTCCAGATCAAGTTTATATGTACAAAAGAAACAAAACCTGGAAACCAAACGGTAACTATTGTTTTATAAAACCTATATTAAAAGAGGATGACTCTAGCTTAGAGAAACTAAAAAAGAATGTTGGGATAATAAAGTATAGCAATAGCTCATTAGAAGCTCTTGATATGCACCCAGAAGACTTTGTAGGTTTCAAGAAGAACAGAGAGTTTGAATTCTTAGTAGATAAAGAGTTATTATACTGCATGCAATCAAATGATATTCTAATTAAATATGAACATAAAGGAAACCAAAAAGAATATAATCCTAGCTGGGCAAGTAGCAGTTGAAGAACTAATTAAGGTAGCAAAAGAAAAGATCGTAGACTCAGAAGATGATATCTCGGCTGACAGACTTAAAAACGCTGCCGCTACAAAAAAATTAGCAATCTTTGATGCTTTTGAAATTCTATCAAGAATAGAAGCAGAAGAAAATATTTTAAATGACAAACCTGCCGAGACTAAAGTAGAGGCTTTTAAAGGGTTTGCTGAAGGTAGATCCAAATGATATATATACAAAGTTTATTTAAAATTGTTAAAGATCATATAAAACCTCAAGTTATAAAGAAAAACAATCGTTATAACAAATGGGATTACGGATACAATAAAGAGCATGACGTTATTGTTATCAGTAAAACTGGTAAAATAGGTGAAATATATGAAATACAAAACTTAAAAATAGCTTTACCTTTAGCTGATAAAGTATATAAAAGATCAGATAAAATAGAAGAGCAGTTCTGGCAAGTAATTAAATTGCCTGAAGAATTAAGTAAAATACAAACGGTCTTTGATTGGAATCAATATCCACAAAGCTTTAAAGATAAATGGTATGAATACATCAACCAAGAGTTTATTAAACGTGAAGAAGGTTATTGGTACTATAACAAAGGTATTCCTACTTATATTACTGGTACTCAGTACATGTACTTGCAGTGGACTAAAATTGATGTGGGGTCAGCAGACTTTAGGGAGTCAAACAGATTATTCTATATATTCTGGGAGGCTTGCAAGGCAGACAACCGTAGTTACGGAATGTGCTATCTTAAGAACAGGCGTTCTGGATTCTCATTCATGGCATCCGCAGACACTGTTAACCTCGCTACAATATCAAGAGATGCTAGGTTTGGGATACTCTCTAAATCGGGAGCTGATGCTAAGAAGATGTTTACGGACAAGGTTGTACCCATATCACTTAACTACCCGTTCTTTTTCAAGCCCGTACAAGATGGTATGGAAAGACCAAAGACGGAGTTATCCTACAAAGTACCGTCTAAGCGGCTCACGAGAAACTCGATTAAAGAGGCCAGCGAGGAGATACAAGACGGTCTCGACACCACGATCGACTGGAAGAATACCGGTGACAACTCGTACGACGGAGAGAAACTCAAGCTCCTCGTCCACGATGAATCGGGTAAATGGGAGAGACCGGACAACATCCTCAACAACTGGAGGGTCACGAAAACAACTTTAAGATTAGGTAGAAAAATAGTAGGAAAATGTATGATGGGTTCTACCTCAAACGCATTAGATAAAGGTGGAGCAAATTTTAAGAAACTATACGAAGCTTCGGACGTCACCGAAAGAAACCGCAATGGACAGACTAGTTCAGGACTATATAGTTTGTTCATACCTATGGAATGGAACTACGAAGGATACATTGATACTCATGGATTTCCTGTATTCGACACTCCGAAAAAACCAATTAAAGGTATTGATGGAGAAGACATAGATATAGGTGTTATATCGCATTGGGAGAATGAAGTTGATGGTTTGAAAACAGATCAAGACGGTTTAAATGAATACTATAGACAATTTCCAAGAACAACTAAGCATGCTTTTAGAGATGAAGCTAAGCAAGCTTTGTTTAATTTAACTAAAATATACGAGCAAATAGACTATAATGAAGATCTTCGTAACACTAATGTTGTTACGCAGGGTAATTTTCAATGGGAAGGTGGGATTAAAGATACTAGGGTGATGTTTTTACCAAGTAAAAATGGTAGATTTTTCGTTAGTTGGGTTCCTCCAAGTAATCTGCAAAATAAGTATATATTAAAAAACAATACAAAATATCCAGGTAATGATCATTGCGGTGCATTTGGCTGTGATAGTTACGATATATCAGGAACGGTAGACGGTAGAGGATCCAACGGTGCTTTGCATGGTTTAACTAAGTTTTCAATGGAAGACGTTCCTCCTAATTTATTCTTTTTAGAATACATAGCTAGACCACAGACTGCTGAGATATTCTTTGAAGACGTGTTAATGGCGTTAGTTTTTTACGGTATGCCGATATTAGCAGAGAACAATAAGCCTAGACTATTGTATTATATAAAAAGAAGAGGTTACAGAGGATATTCTATGAATAGACCAGACAAGGTTATGTATAAATTATCTGTTACCGAAAAAGAGATAGGTGGAATACCTAATTCAAGCGAAGATATAAAGCAAGCTCATGCAGCCGCTATAGAAGATTATATAGAAAACCATATAGGTTTACAAGACGAAGGTTATGGTAATATGTATTTTCAACGGACGCTTGAAGACTGGGAAAAATTCAATATAAACAATAGAACAAAGCATGATGCTTCTATAAGTTCTGGCTTAGCTATAATGGCTTGCAACAAAAACAGATATACACCTGTAGCTAAAAGAACTGCGTCTAAGGTTTCATTAGGCTTTAAAAAATACAACAATATGGGTGCGAATTCAAAAATAATATAATAAATGGTTTACACTAGTAATAATAGCATCTTTCCAGATCAGGTTGTACCTGAAGAAGAGAAAAAATCATTTGAATATGGTTTAAAGGTGGGTAATGCTATAGAACAAGAATGGTTTAGAAACAGTAGTGGAACTAACAGGTTTTCTTGGAATTTTCAAAATTTCAATAAACTTAGATTGTATGCTAGAGGTGAACAACCTATACAGAAATATAAAGATGAGTTGTCTACTAATGGTGACTTGTCTTATCTTAATTTAGACTGGAAACCAATACCTGTTTTATCTAAGTTTGTTGACATAGTAGTCAATGGTATGACTGAAAAAGGTTATGAGATAAAATCTTTTGCATCTGATCCCTTTGCTACTCAACAAAGAACTGATTTTGCTTTTAATGCATTGAGAGATATGCAGCAGAAAGATCAAATAGAAGAACTAGCTAAGTTAACTGGTAAAAATTTTTATGCATCAGCAGATCCAGAAAGTTTACCTAATGATCCTGAGGAATTAGATTTATACATGCAACTTAATTACAAGCAGAGTGTAGAGATCGCTGAAGAAGAGCTAATAAATAACGTATTAGATTACAACAAATACTCTGAAACTAAAAAAAGATTAGCTTATGATTTAACGGTTTTAGGTATTGGAGCTGTTAAAACTAGTTTTAATCTTTCAGAAGGAATAACAATAGATTATGTTGATCCAGCTAATATAATTTATTCAGCTACTGATGATCCTAATTTTGAAGACATATATTATGTTGGTGAAATTAAAAGTTTATCATTATCAGAAATAAAAAGATTATATCCTGCTCTAACTAATAGCGAGCTAGAAGTAATACAAAAATACCCAGGTAGACAGAATTACGCCAGAAGCGATTGGCAAGTTCAAAGTGATCCAGAATTACATCAAGTTTTGTTTTTTGAATATAAAACCTATCAAGATCAAGTTTTTAAAATTAAAAAAACAGAACAAGGTTTAGAAAAAACATTAGAAAAAGAAGATACGTTTAATCCACCACCTAGTGATAACTTTGAAAGAGCATCTAGATCTATTGAGGTTTTATATACTGGAGCTAAAATACTAGGCATGGGTGATACTATGCTAGAATGGAAGTTAGCTGAAAACATGACAAGACCTTTAGCCGACACAACTAAGGTAAACATGAATTATGTTATTTCAGCACCTAGAATGTATCAAGGTCGTATAGAATCTTTAGTTAGTAGAACTATAAGTTTTGCTGATATGATACAGATAACGCACTTAAAGCTACAGCAAGTTTTACAGAGATTAGTTCCTGATGGAGTTTATTTAGATGTAGATGGTTTAGCTGAAGTAGATTTAGGTAATGGAACTAATTACAATCCAGCAGAAGCACTAAACATGTACTTTCAGACCGGTACTATAGTAGGTAGATCACTTACTCAAGATGGTGAAATGAATAGAGGTAAAGTGCCTATTCAAGAACTTCAAAGTTCTTCTGGTATTTCTAAAATACAAGCTATGATACAAACGTATCAGTATTATTTACAGATGATACGTGATGTAACTGGTCTTAACGAAGCTAGAGATGGAAGTACTCCAGATAAAAACGCTTTAGTAGGTTTACAGAAATTAGCCGCTGCTAATTCAAACACGGCAACTAGACATATACTGCAGTCTTTAATGTACTTAAGTATTAGAACTTGTGAAAACATAAGTCTTAGAGCTGGCGATATGCTGCAATTTCCTTTGACTAAACAAGCTTTAATGAGTAGTATAAATAGTTTTAATACAGCTACTCTAACTGAGATAGATGATCTTCACATGCACGATTTTGGAATATTCTTAGAATTAGAACCAGAAGAAGAAGAAAAAGCTAATTTAGAAAAAAGCATTCAAATAGCTTTACAAACTCAAAGTATAAGCTTAGCTGACGCAATAGACATTAGACAGATACAAAACATTAAACTTGCGAATGAGCTTTTAAAGTCTAGACAAAAGAAAAAAGCAGAACAAGAGCAAGCTGTTCAAATGCAGAACATTCAAGCACAGGCTCAAGCTAATGCTGAATCAGCAGAGAGAGCAGCAGTTGCAGAAGTGCAAAAGCAACAGGCTTTAGCGGAAACTGACATTCAAATAGAACAAGCTAAATCTCAGTTTGAAATACAAAGAATGGAACAAGAGGCTCAAATAAAAAAGCAGTTAATGGCTGAAGAGTTTAATTATCAAGTTCAGTTAGCGCAAATAAACATGAAAGCCCAACAAAGTAAAGAGGCTTTAATAGAGGATCGCAAAGACACTAGAATAAAAATGCAAGGTACCCAACAAAGTGAATTGATAGATCAAAGACAAAATGACTTACTACCTAAGAATTTTGAATCAGCAGGTAATGACAATTTAGATGGATTTGGTTTAGAGCAGTTCGGCCCTAGCTAGGGAATTATTAATTTTATATTATTTTATCATGGAAGGAAAAGTAACAGAAGCTCCAAAAGTAGATGAGAGCAAAGAAGTAAAACAAGAAGGAGATTTTAAGATTAAAAAACTTACACCATCTTACAAAGATTTAGGTTCGCCAAAGCAAAGTATCGCTAAGGTTGATTTTAATAAAAAACCAGAAGAAAATGCCATTCAAGTCGGAGAAACAAAAGAACTGGTTGAAGATAAACAAACCGGAGATATACCTAAAGTGGAAGAACAAGTACGGGAGTCCAACGAGGTTATTAAAGTTCAAATCCCATCTGAAGAAGTAAAAGAAAATGAATCTCCTTTACAACTAATAGAAGATGAAAAAGATAATAGTGACGAACCAAGAATGGTTGGAGGCACTGAAAATACCGTTACCACACAGGAACAAAAAGAAGTATTACCGCAAACACAAGCACAAGAAATTCCAGAAAATCTAGAAAAGCTCGTATCTTTTATGAAAGAAACAGGTGGAACTATAGATGACTATGCAAGATTAAATGCTGATTATAGTGATATAGATGGAACTACATTACTTAGAGAATATTATAAAAAAGCTAAACCACATTTAGACAGCGAAGAGATTTCATTTGTAATTGAAGACTCTTTTGATTTTGATGAAGATTTAGACGAAGCGCGAGACATCCGTAAAAAGAAACTCGCCTATAAAGAAGAAGTTGCAAAAGCCAAAAGCTATTTGAATACGCTTAAAGACGAATACTATGCAGATATCAAGTTGAGACCTGGAGTTAGTCAAGAGCAACAACAAGCAGTTGATTTTTTCAACCGATACAACGAAGAGCAAAAGCAAACTAAAGTAGCTCAAGAAAGTTTTGTAAACCAAACTAATGACCTTCTCAACGAAAATTTCAAAGGTTTTGATTTTAAAGTCGGAGAGAACAAGTTCAGGTATGGAATAAAAGACCCTTCAAGAGTAGCTGATGACCAAAAAGACATTTCTAAATTCATTAAGACGTTCTTAAATGATAAAGGAGAAATTGTAGATGCAAAAGGTTATCACAAAGCTTTATATGCAGCTAGAAACGCTGACACTATAGCACAGCACTTTTATGAACAAGGTAAAACTGATGCGATTAAAGGCCAAATTGCTAAATCTAAAAACATAACTACAGAACCTCGCGCTACGCAAAGTGGTGATGTGTTTGTTGGAGGATTTAAAGTGAAAGCTATTTCAGGCGTTGACTCTTCAAAATTAAAAATACAAAAACGAAAACTTAATTAAAAAAAGATTATGGGTAATTTACAACCACAATTTGGCTCGTTAGTGCCGTCGCAAGCTCAGCAGCTGCTACAAACTAATTATTTACAATTTAACAATGCTGCAGGGGCAAACTTTTCTAGCTTTGCTCAGCAATACCTACCTGAAGTTTACGAACAAGAGGTAGAGCGTTACGGTAACAGAACTCTTTCAGGATTTCTACGTATGGTTGGAGCAGAGCTTCCAATGACTTCAGATCAAGTAATTTGGTCAGAACAAAATAGATTACATATTGCTTACTCTAATGTGGTAACAGCAGCTAATGCAGCTGGAGGCCAAATTCAAATCGTTCAAACTGCTGCTGGAGTTGTTCCTGCTATTATAAATGTAATATCTCCTGGTCAAACAGTAGTTATCATGGATGCAGTTGGAAACGAAGCAAAATGTGTTGTTACAGCTAGTAATACAACACCTGGAGCTGCAGGTGGTCTTGTTGTTGTTGCACCTTATCAATTTGCTACTCTAGCTGCCGCTGGAATTGCAGTGGGATCTGTTGTAAAAATGTTTGTTTATGGTTCAGAATTCTTAAAAGGATCTAGCACTGTAGGTGCTGCCGCTGGAGCAAACGCATTAAACAATGCTATTCAACCTCAAGTTAGTATTACTCCTTCGTTCACTCAATTTTCTAACAATCCTATTATTATCAGAAACGAATACGTTGTAAACGGATCGGATATGGCTCAAATCGGTTGGGTAGAAGTTGCTGCTGAAGACGGAACATCTGGATATTTATGGTACTTAAAAGCTGAATCTGAAACTCGCTTGCGTTTTGAAGATTATCTTGAAATGTCCATAATTGAAGGTGAACTTGCCGCTGCTGCTAGTGGTGCGCTTGCTGTCGGAATGAATGGTACTCAAGGTTTATTTGCTGCTATTCAACAAAGAGGTAATGTAGAGGTTGGATTCTCAGGAGCTGGTGGTTTAGATGATTTCGATGAAATCCTTAAAAACTTAGATACTCAAGGAGCTATTGAAGAAAACATGTTATTCTTACAACGTCAAACGTCTTTAGATTTTGATAATATGTTAGGAGCAATTTCTTCTGGATTCCAAGGTGGTACAGCTTATGGATTATTTGAAAACTCTGAAGAAATGGCATTAAATCTTGGATTTAGTGGTTTCCGCAGAGGATCTTATGACTTCTATAAAACTGACTGGAAATACTTGAACGACGCTACAACTCGTGGTGCTCAAGTAGGTACTAGCTCAATCGAAGGTGTTCTTGTTCCTGCTGGAACTTCAACAGTTTACGATCAAATTCTAGGAACAAATATCCGTAGACCATTCTTACACGTGCGATACAGAGCTTCAGAAACTGAAGATCGTCGTATGAAGTCTTGGTTAACTGGATCAGCTGGAGGCGCATTTACATCTCAATTAGATGCAATGCAAGTTAACTTCTTGTCTGAAAGATGTTTAGTAGTACAAGCTGCTAATAACTTTGTTTTATTTCAAGGACTATAATAACTAGTGTAGATTTACCCTCGTTAAATCAACGGGGGTAACTTCTACTCTTATTCTTTAATTTTTAATTATATTTTATCATGGCTAAAAAAGCTACAAACTCTTCCTCGTGGGAGATCAAAGACAGAAATTACTATTTAACAGGACATAATAATAGTCCTTTAACTTACAAAATACCATCAAGGCATACGACTAGACACACGTTGTTATGGTTTGATTCGGAAAAAAACGAGCAGAGAGAATTGCGTTATGCAACAAATCAAAACTCACCATTTAAAGATGAGCAAGCTGGTGAAGCTACATTAGGCCATATCATATTTAGAGATGGAACTATGGAAGTTAAAAAAGAAAACCAAGCTTTACAAAAAATACTATCACTATATCATCCTTTGAAAGATGTCAAGTTTAGAGAACATGATCCTATTGAGGTTGCTGAAGATGAATTAGGTGATTTAGAATTATCAATCGACGCGTTAAATGCTGCTAGAAGTATGGACATAGATCAAGCGGAAGCTATATTGAGAGTTGAAGTAGGATCTAGAGTTACTAGCATGAGTTCTAAGGAGATAAAAAGAGATATCTTATTATTTGCTCAGCGAAACCCTTCAATGTTCTTAGAACTAGCTAATGATGATAATGTTCAATTAAGAAACTTTGCTATCAGAGCTACAGAGGCTAACATACTTAAGCTTGCAGATGATCAAAGAACATTTAATTGGGCCTCTAATGGAAGAAAGCTAATGACAGTACCTTTTGATGAGAATCCATACTCAGCTATGGCAGCGTTCTTTAAAACAGATGAAGGTTTAGAAATATTTAAATCTATAGAGAAAAAGTTCGCATAACATGTAATATTAATAAGGGAGGTGTAATGCCTCCTTTATTATAATAAAAATAAACAATGGCTATAAACGTAAACACAGTATATCAAACTGTATTAATGATACTTAATAAAGAACAGCGGGGTTATATGACACCTACTGAATTTAATAAAGTAGCAACACAAGTGCAGTTAGAAATATTTGAAAAATATTTTGATGATCTAAATCAGCAATTACGTGTTCCTCAAGCGGATACAGATTACGCTGATAGACAAGAAAATATTGACGAAAAAATAGCTATATTCAAAACAGTTGGTGATGCAGTATATACAACACCAACCCCTACGCTTTCATATTTTACTTTGCCCTCGGTTGATATATATGGAACAGAAATAAGCTTTAGCGCTAGTTCCACTCCTACTGGATCTTCTTTTTATAGACTAGGTAATGTTATTCATAACAAAGAGAAACAAGTGCAAAGACTTGATAGACATGATTTTTATTATGTAAATTCATCTAAACTAACAAGACCAACAACTTTAAACCCTGTTTATTTGTATGAAAATCAAAAAATATTTATAAAACCAGATTCTATAAAAACTAGTGTAGAAATTGATTTCGTAAGAACGCCTACAAATCCTAGATGGGGATTTTCTCCTGGAACTTTAGGTCAATACGTATATAATAGTAGTGCTTATGTTCCACAAGAAGGTGCTAATCAGAACTTAACAGGATCAACTCAATTCGAACTTCATCCATCAGAGCAAACAGATGTTATATTAAATATACTTATGTATGCTGGTATCATAATAAGAGATCCTGAAATTATACAGGCTGCAGCTAGCAAAGTGCAAGCTGATGAAATGAATAAAAAAAGCTAATATAATATGGCAACACCAAATAACGGTATAATAACCGAAACAAATGCTCAATATTACGCTGGCTCTCAAACGTTTCAGCAGAACGGATCTACTACTATTACCGCAACTTTTAATACTGATTTAATATTTGGAGGTTTTGATCCAACCACTGCTGAATACAATAACAATAACTTTAGATTATACGTAAGCGCTACTGGAGTGCCAAGTACTTTTGTTGAATATGTAACAAGTTACACGGTTTTGAATAACGTTATAACTTTAGGTGTAGCACCTCCAGTTAACGAATGGTTTGTTATTCAATTGCTTAGTAAGTTTGGCGGTGAATATGGAGATAGAGACGCTTACGGTGATACTGTTGAAGATAATTACGGTGGATACGCATATACTTCGCTAGAAGACGTAATAACTAATTTTATGATAGGTTATGTTGGTGCTGGAAAATTAATTCCAAGTGCTAAAACAACTGATGTAATGTTTTTTGCTAAAAGAGGATTACAAGAATTTAGTTATGATACTTTAAAAAGTATAAATTCTCAAGAGTTAACTGTGCCCGCTAATTTAAGCATTGTTTTACCGCAAGATTATGTTAATTATGTTAACGTGTCTTGGATAGATCAATCAGGTGTTAAGCATATTATATACCCTACGACTCTTACTACAAATCCTTATAATATTCCTGGTCAAGATAACCAAGGCATACCTATACAAGATGATCAAGGTGAAAACATTGATACAACTTCTATAACAGAAGAAAGATGGGCGGCTAATAATCTTGAACAAGTTAATGCTGCACAGAGTAATTTAGCAGGCTTATTAGCTTCCGAAGGCTTAGGTTTTGCTGGCATGTATGGAGATAATTATATTGGTCAGCGATTTGGATTACAACCAGAGACAGCTCAAATTAATGGATGGTTTACTATAAATGAAAGAGAAGGCAAGATGTCCTTTTCAAGTGATCTAGCTAATAAAATAATAGTATTAGAGTATATATCTGACGGCCTTAGCTATGATGCAGATATGAAAATACCTAAAATGGCAGAAGAGGCTTTATACGCTCATATTTCACACGCTATTATAGCTAGTAGAATAAATCAGCCAGAGTATGTAGTTCAAAGATTAAGACGCGAAAGAAGCGCTAAGCTTAGAAATGCTAAAATACGTTTATCAAATATAAAATTAAATGAGTTTGTTCAGATTGCTAGAGGTAAATCTAAATGGATTAAATACTAAATTGAATGGCTGAAGTTAAAAACGCTTTTATTAAGTCTAAGATGAATCAAGATCTAGACGATAGACTTATACCTCCAGGCGAATATAGAGAAGGTATAAACATACAGGTAAGCAAATCAGAGGGACAAGATGTAGGAGCTTTAGAAAATGTAATTGGCAACAGTCCAGCTGTAAATACGGTTGGAGCTAATATAGATTTTAATGCATTAGCTGGTGTTCCCGCGGGCTCTGCTCAACTTAAATCTATAGGCGTGTATGGAGACGTAAATACTGGTTCTATATTTGTTTTTTTAACAAATTGGGTAGATACTGTTTCCGCTAATGAAACTCCTATAGTGTGGAGCGCAGACGCTTTAAACTATATATACGAATACAATACTCTAACTAAAAACGTAAGTAAATTAGCTGAAGGGGCTTGGTTAAATTTTGCTCAAAATAATCCTATATACGGCATAAACCTTATAGATACTTTATTGTTTTGGACGGATAATAGAAACCAACCTAGAAAACTAAATGTAAGTAGAGCTGATAATGGAACTTTTTATATAAATGAAGAAACAGTTTCTGTAGCTAAATACAATCCTTATAGAGCTATAGATTTATATTATGACGCACCTGCGCCTGTGAACTCCTATGTAACTTCTATGCAAGATGTTACTTCTGAATTTTTACCAGATCCAACGAAAAATAATCCTTTTTATGATGCCACGTGGCCTGGAGATCCTGATTACTTAGAAGACAAATTTGTTTCTTTTAGCTATAGGTTTAAATTTATAGATGGAGAATACTCTATAATGGCTCCGTTTACTCAAGCAGCCTTTATACCAAAACAAGATGGTTATTTTTTAGCTGGAGACGAAGACTCAACCTATAGAAGCACTATAGTTGAGTTTATGGAAAACAAAGTGAATAACGTAGGATTATATGTTCCACTTCCTTCCAAAGCTAATCAATTAAAAAGTAATTTTCATGTAACAGACATCGAGCTCTTATATAAAGAATCCGATGGTTTATCTGTTAAGGTTTTAGAAGCAGTATCTAGTGTAGATTTTAGTCTAAACGAAGATGGAACTGAAAATAATTCATTAAACAGTTATGGTCAAGGCTTTTATAAATATAATTATCAATCTCGTAAACCATACAAGACTTTACCTGAATCTGAAATAATAAGAGTTTTTGATAGAGTTCCAGTTAAGGCTTTAGGTCAAGAAATCATAAGCAATAGAGTTGTTTATAGTAATTTTCAAGACAAACACACTCCTCCTGATAGCATAGACTACGATGTAGCCGTAACAGCAAAAGGAACTTTCACACAAGGTAATGCAAATCAATCTTTAAACAACACTAGTATAGTAGAGTATCCTATGCACACCGTTAAACAGAATAGAAACTATCAAGTAGGTATTGTTTTATCTGACAGGTTCGGAAGACAATCTACTGTGATATTATCTCCTGTTAAAACTACTCAAATAACAGATACTCAAGGTATAACCTATGGAGGATCTACTTATTATCATCCTTACAAACCAACTCCAGTTCTACCCGTAGGTGCACCTGTTAATGATATATTTAGTTGGCCTGGTGATTCACTGAAATTACTTGTAAATGGACAAATACCCGTTAACGCTGATCCAACGACAAGTTATCCTGGAGTTTACAACGGAGATGCCACTAGTGCTTCTTATAACCCTTTAGGATGGTATTCTTATAAAATTGTTGTTAAACAGTCTGAGCAGGAATATTATAATGTTTATTTACCTGGTATAATGGGCTTTTATCCAAATATTCCAACAACTCCACCTGATCCAAACGGCACAATAGCTTTTATAACTTTACTTAATGATAATATAAATAAAGTACCTAGAGATCTAACAGAGGTAGGACCAAATCAAAAGCAGTACAGAAGTAGTGTAGAGCTTTACGGTAGAGTAACGCCAGACATTACAACTGCAAATCCTAATCAATACAGCGGTAATCAACCATATTATCCCACAACAGCAACAGTTTCAGGAGCCGTTATAACTTCTATATCTCCTCCTACTAGTAATGTTGTTTCAACTATTTCTCTTCAAAATGATTTTGTTCCACAAGGCACAACAATAGTAGAGTATGGTTCTATATATCAAACTCTTTCTAATCCCTCTATGGCTAGACTTACTCAGTCTGGAAATTTAATAGGTTCTTTACAACCAGCAGCGGTAACCACATTAGTTACTACTACTTTAGGCGTATACGAAACCGTTCCAGTAGAATCTTTATTAGATATATTTTGGGAAACCTCTACATCTGGTTTAGTTTCAGACTTTAATAGCGCTGTGGACTCAGGACCTCAAGTAGAAGGCTTTAGTAGCTTTAATTTTGTACAGACAGAAGCAACTACAGCTGGGATTGCAGCTACTAGCACACCAGATTTTTTCCCTTTACTACCAGCTGGACTTGGTTCTGTTGCTATGGAAAGTAGCAGTGTTACTATAGTTAGCGTGAAAGACTTAAGTGGTAATGATAAAACTGGCGATTGGACTTTAGTGGCCGGAGAACCTGACGGAAACATAAATACATGGCGATTAAACGTCGTAAACTCTCAGTATTATACTATAGCTGAAGCAACTAGAAGATTTGTATTCACTTTTAGCGTGCTCAATACTAGCTCTGCAGCTGTAGCCGCTGGTGCTGTTCCAGCAGATCTAACTGTAACTGTAGGTTTGCAAAATATGCCACCAGTAATACAAAACACACCTTTAGCGCCAATAACATTATCTCCAACGTACGGTGGTGGCGTTATAACAACATACTCTGGAGTTAATGGCTCTGTCGGTCCACCAAACCCATACACTATCACTACTGATTTAGAATGGAGTATAACAGATCAAGTACCTGCACCCGTAGCTGGTTTAATTCCGGCCTTAGTAATAAATTCAACTAATGGAGAACTTTCAGAACCAGAAGCTAGTGCTGAAGGAAATTATTCTTTTAACGTTAATCTAACAGATTCAGGAGGAGCAACCGTAACAGCTCCGGCTATCGTTGTGTTTGGTAAAGAGCAAATAAATCTAGGATGGGGTAAACGAGATGGTGTTACTATAAACGAAGGAATGGAATCATCAGGAATGTACTGGTCTAATGATTACAACAATGCTTCATTGATAAATGTAATTGAAGGTAATTTACCTGAAGGCATGAGAAACGTACTAAGCGGAAGAGCAGCAATTACTGGGCTTTCATTAAGCGACACTGGTTTATCTACCGCTAATTTAGTTAATACTGTAAGAGATCAAGAAGTTGAAGCACTTACTAATTGCCCATACCCTAACAACGAAGGATACGTTGATTTTGTAAACACAAATCGTAGACCATCAGCTCAATTAAATGATAACAATGGACAACATGCTTTAAGCGAAGGAACTGCTTACATAAAAATAGACTATACATATAAATCTTTTCCATTGCAAAATGACGGGTCATCTAGCAGATTCGGCAACATTGGACCTCAAGTTTCAGGTGGAGTTGCTTGGCCTAGTTTTCTTCAATATAGAGCTAGTAGTAGTGATAATTGGGTTCGAGCAATAGACATTGAAGGTCAAGATATAACTTTAGGTGGTGTTCAAAGAAATTCATATGAATTAAGTCCTACAACTGGATCTACTGCTGTTGAAACTGGAGTAATATGCGATGCTTCTAAGGTTGAAGGTAATTTAATTGCTAACACGCCGGGTGAATTCCCTGGAGTTAATATAGTTGATTTTAATGAAGTTACAACAACTTTTAGAGAATTTGGTAATTTTGACAAACCTCTTCTTGAAAGCGTGTCTTCTAAAGTTTTTGCTATAGGTAAAGATCAAAACGGATACGGAACAGCAACTAAACATGGTGAATATAGATTAATAATTAGATACCCAGCGAATGGGTACGAAACAACTAGTCGCGAGGGAACTGGCGCGGATAACGTGGTACCTAGTCCATCTGTTTGTGTTTATAATACTCAAGTAAAAGTTAGACCTAATTTAATAAATCAAAAAATAAAAGTAAATATTGATTTTGGAGATTTTTATTATCCAAACAATACTACGGATACAGTATTTACATACCTTATTTCCAATGATAGTAGAACTTCATCGGCTGAGGCATCTGGTGACAATCCAACTCAACAGGTGTTTGCTAGGGAATGGTCACTTAAATATGTAAGCTTTTTTTACACAACTCCTCAAATGACAACCATTAAAACTTTGACTAACGGTTTTTATTCTTACAGTAGTTATAACGATGACGATATAAACACAACAAAAGGTAATCAAAATTCTTTTATACAAGCAACTACTAACAGATTACAAAATGGTACATATCCTTTAACGGGTGGTTTTGATCCTCATTTAAGAAGATGGACAGCTGAGTTTTCTAGTAATAAAAAAGTAGCTGGTACGTCTTTACCTAATACAGTAGAATTACCATTCTACTAATAGTAATTTAATTAGTTAATAAGTGATAATATAATATGGGAGCGATAGAAGTAAAATATTTTAATAGCTTTATACTTAGGAAAGTATTAAATGGCGCAGCTGATGCACCTATTTGGAATGGATCTAGAGGAGATAATACTTATGGTAATGTTACTTACGTAGATCCAGCAGCTGTTGCTAATTCTAAAAACTGGGCGATTGAAGAGTCCAGAATAAGAGGAGGTTATAATAATGTTTCAGATGCTTATGGCGTGAAAGCTTATCTAATAGAATCTGAACCTAATGCTCAGATTAGAAGTAGTTCATTGATATATTCAGGTATATTCAATTCTAGAACAGGTATAAACGATACAAATGTTTTTTCTGTTGGAACCGATATAACAAGAAGTTTAAATCCAGCCAATGGATCTATACAAAGAATATACGCTGAAAATACAAATTTAACTATTTTCCAAGAATCTAAAGTAAGCAGTGCACTTATAGATAAAAACGCTATATTTTCTGCAGAAGGTGGTGGTACAGTGACCTCTTCAAACGTAGTGATTGGAGCTATTAAACCTTATGAAGGTAGATATGGTATAAGTAAAAACCCTGAAAGTTTTGCTTTTTATGGTAATAGAAAATA
>Ga0308008_1000326_pt1 | contig 20248 bp, 17 predicted proteins | sample Neamet125_FD_203140 | JGI IMG/M metagenome (GOLD analysis project Ga0308008, IMG submission 203140) | Marine microbial communities from water near the shore, Antarctic Ocean - #125 | ecosystem: Environmental > Aquatic > Marine > Unclassified | place: Southern Ocean | collected 2014-07-24
CAGGCAGGCAGGTGATCGAGTTTACCGCGGGTCTCCAGGATGTCGCCGCATCCGAGGTCCAAAAAAGGACGGACACCTTGTTGGAGCTTGTCGATATGACGGAAGCGGAGGGGAGGAAGATGAAAGGGTATTCCAAGGGGATGAAACAGAGAATCGGGATTGCCCAGGCTTTGGTAAATGATCCTGAGATTGTCTTCCTGGACGAGCCGACCGATGGGGTTGACCCGGCGGGACGGCGCGATTTTCGATTGCTGATGAAACGTCTCCGCGAGGAAGGAAGAACAATCTTTATCAATACCCATATTCTTTCCGAACTCGAGCCCATCGTGGACCGGGTTGCCATTGTTTCTCATGGAGAACTACTGGGTGAGGGGGTACTCGATGACCTGAGGTCCCGGAAACCGGATTATCATGTTGAATATGAAGGGGCGCTTTCACCGACTACCCAGGCTTCGATGGAGAGTGGGGGACTGATCGTGAGTTCAGGTCTTATTACGATGTCGACCAGCAAGGCGGAAGATGTCCAGCCGGTCATTGATCAACTTCGAAGCGAGGGACTTGTAGTTTCGAGGGTGGAACGCAAGACACAGTCGCTCGAAGAGCTCTTTATGGGCTTTGTCGACCAATCAAACGTAGCAGTTCCTCCTCCAATTCCGGGTGCTCCTATTCAACCCTCTTTCCTTCCGCCGTCATGAAACCTTATTTGACCATTCTACTCGATTCCTTCCGCATGTTGAAGGCTCGGGCCATCTTTTGGGTGACGCTCGGGATCTCCTTATTTGTGGCCTTAATCTATCTCTCGATCGGGTTCGACGAAAAGGGCATGAGTTTTTTCTTTGGGCTCTCCCATTTTGAAAGCGACAACTTTAGGGCAGGAACCTCCGCATCAGAAACGCTCTACGTTTCGATATTCACGAAGTTGATCGCCGAGTATTGGCTCTCATGGATCGCGGTTCTTCTTGGTTTGATCTCTTGTGCTGCGATCTTTCCGGATGCCTTGAAAGAGGGTGCAGCAGGGATGATCCTGACAAAGAAGCTTTCGCGTATCCAGGTTTTCCTGGCGAAGTTCGTCGGAAGTCTTCTGTTCGTGACGATTCAGGTTGTGATATTTGTTGCGATTGTCTTTGTGGCAATGCGCTGGCGTCTCGGCTCATGGAACCCTTCGGTTTTTTGGTGCGTCCCGCTTATTCTTTTGGTTTTCACCTACCTCTACTCGTTCATGATGTTGATTGCGGTCAAAACCAAATCAGTCATGACCGCATTGATTCTGACTCTCGTTCTTTGGTTTGTCTCCAGCATCGTCGGGGTAATTGAAGGGCAGCTGTATGAGGGGATTCAAATGACCGAGATGATGGACGAGTCCCGCAGGGTGGTCGACCAGCAAGCTCAGGCCGCCCAAGTTCAAGTCATCCCCAATGGCGAAGAAGTCCCGATGGAGGAGGATCGAGATCCGGAAGTGGTCGAGGAATTTCCGGCCACTGAATCCGAGCGGTCGACGAGTTCCTCGACTTTAAAGTTGTGGCACAAGCGAATGGTGGCGGTTTATGCCGTCTTTCCCAAGACTGGGAGAACCATGGAGGTGGCGGACCGCCTCCTTGTCATCAACGGCAAGAAGGGGATCGCGAAAGGAAGCTTTTCCGTGATTATGATGAGACTGGCGTTTGAAGGTGACGAAGGGGATGACGAATACCTAGAGGTAAGCGAGAAGAGTGCCGACCGGCATTCAACGGGCTATGCCATCGGGACGTCCTTGATCTTCGCGCTTGTGATGCTTGTCTTGGCGGTGTGGTTTGCGGGGGCGAGGGACTCGGAGTAGTGGCGGGCACCGGGGCGGTAGCGGAGGCAGTATGAGGTGTGGCAGAGGAATGAGCCGCCTTTGGTGACATGGAGGAGGCTCAGCGGATGCTGTTTGCCAAAGACAATGGGAGAGGGCCAAGAGCCTCGTTGCAAGAACCAGTTAACTTCAGGTTGGCTGACTCCGTTTTGAGGGCCTGTGGGGTTTTTCTTGGGGTCTTTTTTGAAGATAGTGTAAGAATCCGGACGATAGAGGTCGGAGCAATGTTCCCAGGCATTTCCGGCCATGTCATAGAGGCCATAGGGGTTTGCGGGGAAGGATTTGATGGGGGCGGAGCCTTGGAAGCCATCTTTACCAGTGTCTTTGTGGGGGAATTCTCCGGTGAAGACGTTTGCGAGCCACTTTTCCCCGGGTTTGGATTCGTTCCCCCAGATGTAATCGAGGCCTTCTTTTCCACCCCGGGCAGCGAGTTCCCATTCGGCTTCGGTGGGGAGGCGCTTGTCGGCCCATTTGCAGTAGGCGTTGGCATCTTCCCAAGTGACGCAAACCACCGGGTGGTCGTCTTTCCCTTTGATGTCGGATCCTTTTCCGGTGGGATTCTGCCAGGAAGCACCCACTTCGAAGCGCCACCACTGCCACTCCGCGCCTTCGCCTTGCAGCTTTACTGCAGCGGGTGGACCCGAAAAGACGAGGGCGCCGGGCTTGAGGGCTTCGGGTGGAGCTTTGGGGAAGTCCTTGTCCGACCATCCACGTTCAGCCTGGGTTTTGTATCCGGTGGCTTCGACGAATTTGCGGAACTGGGCATTGGTGATCTCGTGTGTGTCAAGATAGAATCCATCGACGGTGACCTTGTGCAGCGGGCGTTCTTCGGGGTTGAAAGGAAGTTTGGGGTTCTCTTTGGTGCCACGGGTGTAGGTGGCCCCCTTAATCCAAGCCATGCCTTCGGGCGGAGCGTCTTTGGTGTCTGCATGAAGCAGCGAAATAAGAGGGAGGAAGAGAAAGAGTCGTTTCATGAGGCTTGGTTTCTGAGAAGGGACACCTAAATTACGGCCATGGCCACCACGAAGTTTCGCCCATGTATTGATCTACACGAAGGAAAGGTGAAGCAAATCGTGGGCGGGACGCTGAATGACGACGGCGCGGTTGAGAATTTCGTCTCGGAAAAATCGCCTGCCTGGTATGCCGAAAAGTTTTTCGGTGATAATTTGAGAGGCGGGCACGTCATTCAATTGGGGGCGGGAAACGATGCTGCGGCTCGTGAGGCGCTGGGAGCGTGGCGGGGTGGCTTGCAAATTGGAGGAGGAATTACCCTTGAGAATGCTGCGAGTTGGTTGGATGCGGGAGCGAGCGAGGTGATTGTGACGTCTTGGTTTTTTGATCGGGACGGGAGATTCCTTGAGGATCGTGCGGAGGCGCTTGCCGGAGAAATCGGAGCGGAAAAGGTGGTGATTGATTTGAGTTGTCGACAGGTCGGTGAGGGGTGGAAAGTGGCGATGAACCGTTGGCAGACGATTACCGAATTGGAGTTGGACTTAGAGACGATTGACCAACTCTCGAAGTACTGCGGAGAGTTTTTGATTCATGCGGCGGATGTGGAGGGCAAGTGCGGCGGGGTGGATGTGCCCTTGGTCAATCTTCTCGGACAGTGGCAGGGCAGGGCGATCACCTATGCCGGGGGGGTGAGAGGATTGAATGATTTGGAATTGATCAAGGAGACCAGCGGAGGCCGTCTTGATGCGACAGTCGGAAGTGCCCTCGATTTATTTGGCGGGACTGGGGTTTCCTACGAAGAGTTGTTGAAGTGGAACCAGGGGGAGTTGGATTGTGTATAGCCGCTAAGCGAGAAGGGCCGGTTACCGGGGTTTTCGGTGGTAAGGTGGCATGTCGGGGCTGAAGGGTCCTGGCTGCGCGTGTCAGTATTCCTCAACCGGGCTCTGAGCCGGCCGGTCTAATTCGAAGCGTTCCCTGCCAATGACTTCACGGGTGAGGTCAGTGAGTTGGTCGTTGATTTGATCCCACCGCGATTGAGTGAATTCAGGAGCACGCTTAAGTTCGTGACGCTGTTTTTTGATCCGCTCCAAAGATTCGGGGTCATGAACCTCGATCTTATCAAGGGTGGAGGGAAGGGAAGCCATTTCATGGCAGACGAGAGCGATATCGGCTCCGGCTTCGAGAGCGAGTTTGATGTCGTTCCCCCTGCCGTAGTTTTGGACGATGGCCCCCATGTCGAGGTCATCGGTGAGAATGAGTCCTTTGTAATCGAACTGGTCCCTGAGAAGGCCGGTGAGAATCCGGCGGCTCAGGGAGGCTGGCATTTTAGAATCGAGCTGCGGGAAATTCAGGTGACATGCCATGATGGCATCGAGCTCGGGCATGAGAGCGGTGTAGGGGATGAGGTCCTCCTTGAGAAGTTGCTTCAGGGAAACATCGGCGATGGGGAGATCATGATGCGGATCGCTAAGAGCGAGGCCATTTGTGGGAAAGTGTTTGCCGCAGGAGAGGACGTTTTGTTTTCGCATCCAACGATTAAAAACGCCGGCATTGTTAATGACGGATTGGGAATCGTTTCCCCAGCAGCGGCCACGGAGACCGTTGTTTTGGCCGGGGAAGTGGTCTAGGTCCAGGACGGGGGCGAAATTAAGATTGATGCCGAGAAGCTGGAGGAGCTGGCCGGTGAACGCTCCGAATTGTGCGATTTTCTTTGAATCTGCTTTTGCGGTGAAAGTCGCGGCATCGGGTGGAGCGCAGCTAAATTCCCGGGTGCGCCAAACACGGCCTCCTTCTTGATCGATGGAGATAAAGGGTCGATCAATGGAGAGACCGGTGAGGGCGTCGGTCAGATCCCGAATCTGAGTGGCCGAGACGAGGTTACGAGAGAAAAGGATGTAGCCGGCAGGCTGGATGTCACGAAAGAGCGCGGTTTCGTCTGCCGTGAGTTCGGCGCCTCCGAGGCCGACGATGAGACGTGCGGCATTCATGAGTGCTCAAGCGAGGCTTTGATGAAGCCTGAGAAAATAGGGTGGGGTGAGTTTGGTTTTGATTTGAACTCGGGGTGGAATTGCGCTGCGATAAAAAAGGGATGATCGGCAAGTTCGATGATTTCGACGAGACCTTCCTTTTTGGAGATCGAGGCGATGATGAGGCCGGCGGCTTCGAGTTGTTCGCGGTAGGCGGGATTGAATTCGTAGCGGTGGCGGTGACGTTCGTGGATCGAATCGGCACGGTCGTAGAGTTCGTGTGATCTGGAGCTGGGGTAGAGGAGGGATTCACAAGAGCCAAGTCGCATGGAGGCTCCCTTGGTGGTGATGCCTTGCTGTTCCTCCTGAAGGCTGATGACGGGGTGCGGGGTCTCTTTGTCGAACTCTGTGGAGTTGGCTCCTGTGAGGCTGCAGACGTTGCGGGCGAATTCGATGGTGGCGATTTGCATGCCGAGGCAGATGCCGAAGTAAGGGATTTTGTTTTCGCGGGCGTATTGGGCAGCGAGAATTTTCCCTTCGGTGCCACGTTCTCCAAAACCGCCAGGGATGAGGATGCCTGAGACCTTTCCAATGACGGCTTCCGCTCCGAGAGTTTCGATTTCCTCGGCATCGATCTTGATGAGGTTAATGGCAGTGTCGTGTTCGGCTCCGGCGATGGTGAGGGATTCGTAGATGGATTTGTAAGCGTCGTTGAGTTCGATATATTTACCAACGACAGCGATGGTGGTTTTTTGGGAGGGCTTGACGAGGCGGTCGACGAAGCTCTGCCATTTTGAGAGGTCCGGAGTGTCGGACTCCAGACCCAGGACGTCGCAAACGAGGCGATCGACCTTATCGCGGCGAAGATCGATGGGACATTCGTAGATGGTGTCCTTCACATCACGAAACGCGACAACGTTCTGTTTCTTGACGTTGCAGAACATCGCGATCTTGCTCCGGTTGTCGTCGTCGAGATCATGTTCAGTGCGGCAGATGATGATGTCGGGTTGGATTCCGATCTCACGAAGTTTCGCTACCGACTGCTGGGTGGGTTTGGTTTTGATTTCCCCGGCGGCTTTTAACATGGGGAGGAGGGTGACATGGATGAAGCAGACGTTTTCATTGCCGACATCGAGGGCGAACTGGCGGAGGGCTTCCAGAAAAAGGTGTCCTTCGATGTCGCCGACAGTCCCACCGATTTCGGTGATGATGACGTCGGTATCCGGGTTTCGTTCGGTTGAAAGGTGGAGCCGGCTTTTGATTTCGTCGGTGACGTGCGGGATGAATTGGACGGTGGCCCCGAGGTATTTGCCGTCGCGCTCGTTCTGGATGACGGTTTCGAATATCTGGCCGGAACTGAGGCTGTTGAGCTGGGAGAGGTTGCTGTGGGTGAAGCGTTCGTAGTGGCCGAGGTCCAGATCGGTTTCCGCTCCGTCATCGAGGACATAGACTTCCCCATGCTGGTAGGGTGACATGGTGCCGGGGTCGACGTTGAGGTAGGGGTCGAACTTTTGCAGCTGAACCTTGAGCCCGCGGTGCTCCAAAAGAGTCCCGATGGAGGCTGCGGCAAGCCCTTTTCCGAGGGAGGAGACGACTCCTCCAGTGACGAAGATGTATTTCATGGCGAAGAGGCGAGGAGGGATTCGATGAGAGGAACTTGATCGGGTGAGTCGAGGCCGATGGCTTCGTGTTCAGTGAGATGGACCCGGATGGTCGCGCCATCTTCGAGGGCGCGGAGCTGTTCCAAACCTTCTGCTTCTTCGAGTAGCGAAGGAGGGAGCGAGATGAAGCGTCGGAGGAAATCGACGCGGTAACCGTAGATGCCGAGGTGGCGGTAGGTTGGGAGAGAGGGGACTTCATTGCGCCTGAAGGGAATGGGGGAGCGCGAGAAATAGAGGGCGTTGCCGAGGCGGTTGAGGGTCAATTTGACAATGTTGGGGTCGGCGATGAGTTCGGGATCATCGAGAGGACTACCGGCGGTGATCATGGGGAGGGATTGATCATCGCGGAGAGTGCGGGCCAGGGTATCGACTAGATCGGGCTCAAGGAGGGGTTCGTCGCCCTGGATATTGATGACGTGGGTGGCCGCTTCGCATTGCTCGGCGGCCTCCGCAATGCGGTCGGTGCCGGTGGGATGGTCGTCGCGGGTGCGAATGGTACGGGCCCCAATGGATTTGCAAAGGTCGGCGATGCGGTCGTCATCGGTGGCGATGACCAGTTCATCGAGTTCCTGACAAAGGGCAGCGCGTTCGAAAACATGCTGGAGAAGAGGTTTTCCCAGCAGCGGATGGAGGGGCTTTCCGGGGAAGCGGGAAGAGGCCCAACGGGCCGGGATGATACCAACGATTCGTGTTTTTTCGTCGTGAATTACAATCCTCCTTCAGCGGTTTCTGGAAGTTAGGCAGAGAGCGACGGGGTCACAAGGCTAATAGCAAAGGATGAGAAGAAATTTGTCGGAGATAGACAGGTGAGATCGGAGCGGGCAGAGTCACTGTCAATGAATGGATGGTTTACCACTGCGGATTGGATCGTGCTTTTCGGGTATTTGATTCTGACCACGGTGATGGGACACTTCATGGCGGGGAAGCAGGCAACGATTAAGGACTTTTTTGCAGGTGGGAAATCGCTGCCGTGGTGGGCGGTGTGTGGATCGATTATCGCCACGGAAATCAGTGGAGTGACGTTTATTGGTGTTCCGGGCGGCGTCTTGGCAGCGGGAGGGGACTTCACTTACATGTTGTGGGGAATCGGATCGATTATGGGACGGGTGATTGTGGGAATGGTGTTTGTGAAGGTCTTCTATGAGGATGAGATTTATAGTCCTTATGACTACATGGGGCGTCGGATCAAACCGGAGCTCAAGACGCTTGCGACGGCTTTCTTTACGGTGGGCTCGATCTTGGGACAGAGTGTGCGAATTTTGGTCGCGGCACTGCCATTACGAGTGGTGACAGGGCTTCCATTTGAATTTTGTATCCTGATTATCGGAGTGTTCGCGATTGGGTGGACTTTGATGGGCGGGATGCGGACGGTGATTTGGACGGATGTGATGCAGTTTGTCCTCTTTACCTTTGGAGGACTGTTCACCTTGTTTTGGATTTCCAATGCGATTGATGGTGGGTGGGGAACGATCTGGAATACGGCTACAGATGCCGGGAAAACGAAGACGTGGGACTTGAGGTGGGGGATTGGGCCGGATTTACAGTTCACCTTTTGGGTCGCGGTGATTGCGGTGCCGTTTCAGAATTTGACGGCCTTCGGAGTGGACCAATTGAACGCGCAGAGGATGTTCTGTTGTCAGAATGCCGGTGACGCGCGGAAGGCGATTATCTGGAGTTCAGTAGGTCAGGCGTTGACCTACCTGATGTTGTTGGTGGGGGCGGCTTTGTTTACTTTCTATTACCTGAATCCTCCCGAGGGAAAGGTTGCAGCAGAGCTTGCGATCCAGAAAGCTGGGGAGGCTGCGACTCTGGCAAATGGAGGGCAGCCTTCGGATGGGGATATGGTCTTTCCGATCTGGATTGTGACGGAGTTGCCGGCAGGCTTGGCAGGTTTGGTTTTGGCGGGGGTTTTTGCGGCAGCAATTTCGAGTTTGGATTCCATATTGGCGGCCTTGAGCCAGACGACGATCTCGCTGATTCACAACCCCGAGAACAATAAGGATCTGGACCAGCAGATGTTGGTGAAGCAGTCGCGGAAGTGGGTGGTGATTTGGGGGGTGTCCCTCACGCTGTTCACGATCTTGATGAATAGCGTGAAGGATAGTTTGGGGGTCCCTATTCTGCCGCTGGCATTTGGTATGACGAGTTACACGATGGGGCCGCTTTTGGGGATGTTTCTCTGTGCCCTGCTTGGTAAGGGAAGTTTCAAAGGGATTCTTTGGGGAGCTTGTGCTTCCTTTGTTCTGACGACGTTTGTGAGAATGGACGTCTGGGTTTTAGTGAGGAAGATGACCGGTGGTGTTGATTGGCTGACGATGCTTCCCACATATGGTTTCAACGATGCGGGGAATGTGACCGCTTTGTTGGGATCTCACTGGATGTGGCCCATAGGCACCCTTTTGACTTTTGGAGGAGGGCTCCTCGGAGTCAAAATGAAGTGGTGATTAAGGAGAGTTAAAAAACCTCCGAAGTGAGTTTTTTTTTAAAAAACCGTGGATCGTTTGTGGAACAATAGTTCCGTTTGGCGATTTTATTTCTGTTTAAAATTGGTTTCCGAGCCGTGACTTTTGAGGGTAGATTCTTTGTGACGTCCGGTTCTGATCTTTAAGTAGCTCGCGGGCGTGTTTTTTATAAAATTTACACTGGGATACCCTAAAATAAGCACACAGATGGAAGGATATTATAACGCAAGAGAGGAAGAACACGAAGCGAACAAGAGCGCAGGAGAGACCTGGGGAAAAATTCGTAGCAAACTCAGTGAGTATATTAGCGCCGACGCATTTTCAAGATGGTTTAAGAATGCAGACCTGATCAACGCTGATGAACAAGACGGGATTGTTGGAGTCCAGTCAGATATGCATCAGATCTGGATTGAGACGAATTACATGGATGAGCTCCGTGCGGCCTTTGCGGAGGGCGCTGGTATCCACTGTAGCCCCCGGATTGTGGTGAAGGGAGAAGAGATTGAGCTTCCCGAGGAAGAAGTGAAACAGGCGGCCAGAAAGGCGCGTGCCGGCGGTCAGGTGAAAGTGGTGACACCCGACACCTCTGCGAAAGAAGTCGCTTTTGAACGTCGGTTGAAGCGAGTGGGCATCAATCCTGAACTCGATTTTGAAAGCTTTGTGGTGGGTGATAATAGCCAGTTTGCTCATGCGGCTTGCTCGGCGGTGGCCCATCAGGAGGGACGTAATTTTAATCCGCTCTTTATTCATGGTGGGGCGGGGCTTGGGAAAACCCATTTGATGTCCGCCGTTGCGCAACAGCTTCTTTCGGGAAATCCCAAGGCCAAGGTGGTTTTCCTGACCGCCGAGCATTTTGCGAACGAGTTTATTGAAGCTGTTCGAAAGGGAAATCTCGACGCTTTCCGGAAAGCCTATCGTCACGCCGATGCCATGTTGATCGATGACATCCAATTTTTGGCGGGTAAAGAGCGGACACAGGATGAGTTTTTCCACACCTTTAATTCTCTCCTCAATTCGCAGACCCAGTTGATTTTGACGTGCGATTGTCCAGCCTCGGAAATCCAAACTCTGGAGCCTCGCTTGATCAGCCGTTTTGAAAGCGGGCTCACGGTGGAGCTCCAACCTCCGGGGTTTGAGATCCGTGTCGCAATCTTGCGCCGGAAGATGGAGCAATGGAAAGTCGAGTTAGACAACAATATCGTAGTTCACATTGCTAACCAGATTAAGAGCAATGTCCGACGTTTGGAAGGGGCTTTGACTCGAGTGGCCAGTTATAGCTTTCTCTCGCCTGATAATATGTCGATCGAGAAGGTCGATGAATTGCTGGGAGATCTGGTCCGCGATGAGAACACTAATTTGATCACGGTAGAACAGATTCAGAAAATGGTTGTCGATTACTATGGGCTTAATCTTTCGGATATGACCAGTCGCCGTCGTCCCGCTCGAATCGCCTTCCCAAGACAGATTGCGATGTATCTTTCCAGGCAGCTCACCAAGCTTTCATTGGTGGACATTGGGGAAGTATTCGGGAAGCGGGATCACGGAACAATCATCCACGCGTGTAAGAAGGTGAAAGCCGATATGGAGAGTAGTTCAGAAGTCAGAGCGTCGGTTGAGAAGTTGACTGCCTCACTGGAGCGCCAAATTTAGTTTCCGATTCTTAAGGAAATACTTGCAAAGCCTTGATGGTAGGGGCAGATTCCTATCAAGCCCGACAGGGCGGGAATTCTATGAAGTTCAGAATCGCAAAGGAGGCCTTTTTAGACGGACTGCAGCAGGTGCAGCATGTGGTGAGTAGTCGGACGACTCTTCCCATACTATCAAACGTGCTCATTGAGGCCGGTGACGAAGGCTTGCGCCTTACAACCACTGACCTTGATGTGGGTGTGAGTGGGACGGCTAAAGCCGAAGTTTCCAAGCCGGGAGCAACGACCTTGCCGGTGAAAAGATTGGTCAATATCATCCGTGAACTTCCTTCCGCCGAGATTGAGGTGTCGGTTGATAATAAGAATGTGGCCTCGATCAAAAGTGGCCCCAGTTTCTTCAAGATCATTGGATTGCCGGACGGTGAATTTCCGCCGCTGGCTAGCTTTGATGACGCCAAAGAGTACAAGATTCCCCAAGCGATATTCCGCAACGGGCTGAAGAAAACTTCCTACGCGATTTCAACGGACGAGACTCGTTATGTTCTGAACGGGATTTTCACCTCTTTCAAAGAGGGGAAACTAACCTTGGTCGCTACCGACGGTCGGCGCCTGGCCATGGTGGATCATGAGTTGGAGTTTCCCTCCAGTCATGAAGTGGATTTCATCGTGCCGACCAAAGCGGTTCAGGAACTTCAGCGTCTGCTGAGTACTGAAGGAGATTTGATGCTCAAACTCTCTGACAATCAGGTCTGCTTCGAAATCGGTGCCAGCATCATCGTGAGTAAGCTCATTGAGGGGAATTACCCAAATTATCGACAGGTCATTCCAGGTGAATCCAAGGAGCGCCTTACCCTGAGCCGTGAGCAACTCCTCGAAACAACCCGCCGCGTTTCGCTGCTTTCATCCGAAAAATCCAACTCGGTGAAGCTCACTTTTGGGCAGAATCAAGTTGATGTGATGGCAAACAGTCCGGATATCGGGGAGGCCAACGAAACGTTGGAAGTCAAATACGATGGTAAGCAATTCTCCATCGCTTTTAACCCAGAGTTTCTTATGGCGCCTCTCAAGAACCTTGAAGAGGATGAGGTCCATCTTGATCTCATCGATGAGATGAGTCCTGGGGTTCTCCGGACTGAGGATGCGTTCCTCTACGTGCTGATGCCGATGCGGGTGACCGGATAGTGAGGTCGATTTTCCAGTCTAAAATTCTGTCCTGAAGTCGTCCTATTTGGTGACCCTTTCGGCAAGATGACGATTCCAATCAACAGACTGGGAAAGAAGTCGGGTCTGTTCAAGGAGCCCACGGTGGTTTTCGCACGCCGCTTTGCAGTCTTCACGCTTTGAGTTGATGTTAAGAAAGCGTCCAATTCCCCGAAAATGTTTGGCCTGCTCTTCGCGCAGAACACCAAGCTCCGCTTGGTATTTGGTGATGTCACGATTTGCTTTGCTAATTTGAGTAAAGGATTCTGTCGTCTCTTCCTTCGAGTCTTTAAGTTTATCGTCAATCTTTTCCTGAAGTTTGGAGAGTTTATCCTTAAGCGAGTCGATCGTGTCGTTGATTTCGACGAGGTGCTCTTTGCTTTTGGTAAATTGAATTCTTAAATCAGTGAGGCTCTTACGGCAGTCATTAATTTTTCCCTGGTCCCCGCTGTCTTCTTCCTTAAGGACTTTGGCTTTTGTTTTTAATGCGGAATGCCTGCGCTTGGTTTGTTGTGCCTCCGCCAGAAGATCATCCCGCTTAATGTTGAGATCTTCGACCTTCTCAAAGAGCCGCTCTCTTTTTTGAGACAACTCCTGACCGCTGCCTTTCGAGAGGTCGGCGAGGCTTGCTCGTTCGTTTTGAACGTTGGAAAGAGTTTTATTGGCATTGGAAACTTTTTCGGAAAGCGTTGTTTCTTCCTGTTTTAGCTTTCGCAGGTTCCAGTATTCCATTGAGAGTTCCTCAATGTCTTCGATATTCGGCCAACAGTATGCCCCAAGAATTTCCTCACCATCTTGCATAAGATGTATTTCGTAGGATGCATCGGTGAGCCTCTTGTTCTTGCGTATAACTCCAAAGGACTGGAGCAATATGGCGACGACGTATCGGGAACGGGTCATAAAGGGGGATTATTTTTTCAGCTGTGCCTGGAGATCCGCAATGACCTGAGAATCTTCAAGTGTGGTAATGTTTCCCGACACTTCGCCGGTGGTAATCAATTCCTTCAAAAGGCGACGCATGATTTTACCCGAGCGCGTTTTTGGAAGAACGGGAGTAAAGTAGATCTCGTCCGGTTTGGCAATTGCTCCAATGACTTTCCCAACATGATTTCTGAGTTCCTTGGCCAGAGCATCAGAAGTTTTCACGCCGCCTTTGACGGTGACAAAGGCGACCACGCCTTGTCCCTTGATCTCATGAGGCTTCCCAACGACCGCGGATTCCGCAACAACCTTGTGAGAGACGAGGGCGCTTTCAACTTCGGCTGTGCCGAGACGGTGACCTGAGACATTGAGGACGTCATCGAGGCGGCCGACGATCCAGAAGTTGCCCTGCTTGTCAGTACGTGCTCCATCCCCAGCGGTGTACATGCCTTTGTAGTCGCTCCAGTAGGTTTCGCGGTAGCGCTTTTTGTCTCCGTAGATGGTGCGGAGCATCGCTGGCCAAGGCTTACGAAGAACAAGCTTCCCGCCTTCGTTAGGGGCACATTCTTCGCCGGTTTCGTCGAGAATGGCGGCATCAACGCCGAAGAAGGGAAGGGTGGCGGTTCCCGGTTTGGTGGGAGTGCATCCTGGAAGGGGGGAGATCATGATGGCACCAGTCTCGGTTTGCCACCAAGTGTCGACGATCGGGCAGCGGCCGCCACCGATTTTTTCGTGATACCACATCCAGGCTTCCGGGTTGATGGGCTCGCCCACGGTGCCGAGGAGGCGAAGCGAGGAAAGATCGCGTGATTCAGGGAAGTCGTTTCCAGCCTTAATAAAAGCGCGGATAGCGGTGGGTGCTGTGTAGAAAATTGTGACGCTGTATTTTTCGACGATGTCCCAGAATCGACCGAAGTCAGGATGGTTGGGAGCGCCTTCATACATGACTTGGGTCACGCCATTAGCGAGGGGACCGTAGGTGATGTAGGAGTGTCCGGTAATCCAGCCGACATCGGCAGTGCACCAGTAAACATCGTCGTCCTGCATATCGAAGATGTATTTGCAGGTGGCGTAAGTTCCAGTGAGGTAGCCGCCGCAGGTGTGCAGGATGCCCTTTGGCTTTCCGGTGGAGCCGGAGGTGTAGAGGATGAAAAGAGGGTGTTCGCTGTCGAAGGCTTTTGCTTCGTGCTTGGAGGAAACCTTGGCAGCTTCCTCGTGCCACCAGACGTCGCGGCCACGCTTCATTTTAACGGGAGCGCCTTCGGAGCCGATGCGTTGGTGAACGATGACGGTTTCGACCTCTTTGTATTTTTTGAGGGCGTCATCGACGTTCTTTTTGAGAGGAACTACGCCACCTCGACGGTATCCACCATCGCTGGTGATTATGGCCTTGGCCTTGCAGTCTTCGAGACGGTCGACGATGGAGTCTGCCGAGAAGCCTCCGAAAATGACGGAATGAACCGCCCCAATCCGGGCGCAGGCGAGCATGGCAATGACGGCCTCGGGCGTCATTGGCATGTAGATCATAACTCGGTCCTTGGGCTTGATGCCTTTTGCGATGAGGACATTGGCGAAGTTACAGACTTCACGGTGAAGTTGGCGATAGGTGAGGGTGCGGTTTTCGCCCGGCTCACCTTCCCAGATGATGGCGGCCTTATTGGCACGGCCATTTTCAAGGTGCTGGTCGACGCAGCTTTCGCAAACGTTGAGCTTCCCTCCGACGAACCACTTGGCGTAGGGCGCTTTCCATTCAAGAGCTTTGGTCCACTTCTTTTGCCAGACAAGTTCTTTGGCTTCGCGAGACCAGAAAACGCCGGGCTTCTCGATCGACTCCTTGTACATGCGCTTGTATTGCGCCATGCTTTTGATGCGGGCTTTTTTTGAAAACTCCTTGGAAGGCCTGAAGATGCGATCTTCGCTGAGGTGGCTTTCGATATTCGTGCTCATGAGATTGTGTTAGGACGCTAACAAGTCATGCGCTGTCCCGACAATTCCCGAATCGCAGAATTAGCACAGATTTTCTAATTTTGATGACTATTTCCGGTCTCCCGATTTTTTACAGGAAAGGGCCATGAGGGCATCGCGCTCTGATTTTTCCAAGAAGCGCCACTTGCCGGGCTTGAGCTTGTTAAGGGTCAAGTCACCGATGCGGATACGGACGAGGCGTTTGACGCGATGGCCGACGGCCTGAATCATGTAGCGGATTTGGCGTTTGAGGCCGGTATTAAGAATCATTTCCATCCGACGGGAGGAGAGGCGTTTGACCGAGACGGCGCGGGCCTTTCCGACTTCGGTAAAGACTCCTTTCTCAAGCTGGGAGAGAATGGAGTTTTCGAAGGCGTTCTCGGTCGTGACCTGATAAAGTTTTTGGACCCGATGGCTGGGATGGGTAAGGGCCTGGCTCAGTTCGCCGTCGTTGCTGAGAATGAGGAGACCTTCGGAATCGAGGTCAAGTCGTCCCACGTGGGCGAGATGGTGGAGTCGCGGAGGGAGAAGTTCGTAGATCGTGGCGCGATTGTTTTCGTCGCTACGGGTACAGACGAGGCCAGGTGGTTTGTGGAGGACGATGGACTGGATCTCGAGGGGCTCGATTCGTTTCCCCTGAGCGCGGATGAAATCTCCTGGCTGCACCCGGTAGCCGGGACTAAGGCAGGGCTCGCCATTGACGACGACTTCGCCCTTCAGGACAAGTGCATCGCAGGAACGACGGGATCCGACTCCCGAGGAGGCGAGGTATTTATTGAGGCGGATGCCTTCGGGCGCTTTCATGAGAAAAAAAAAGACGGAGCCAAGGAAATGGCCCCGCCGGAAAATTTGACTGAGAAATTCAGCAGGTGGGGATTAACCCTCGGCTTTGGTCTTCGGGAGGCCAATGGCGCTCTGACCATCTTTCCATTCGCCACGCTCTTTCATGAGTTTGACTCGCTCGAAGCGCTTCATTACAGAGCGTTTACCAGTTGCGCCGCCTTTACGTTTGAGAGAGTTGTGCTTGGACATAAGATCAGGAATGGGTTGAGGGCGCGGAAGCTAGGAAGGACCCATGGCTTTGGCAAGGATGAAGTTCGAGTTAATTTCACAAGTCGCCGGGACATAATCGGATTTCTGGGGCCGATGATTGCCGCTTGGATATTCTAGCGGATCGTTTGCGTATTCCCTTCTTCTGAAGGAGTGCTTTAATGCGACGTTTCATATCCCCTTGGATATGATGGTTTTAGCGGGTGCGCCGGCGACGACCGCCTCCGGCAACGCGGCCTCTTTCCTGGCGTTGGCCACCGCCCCCACCTTGTCCCAGGCCCTGGCGACCACGTCCTCCTCCTCCTCCTCCGCCACCGCGTCGGCCTCCGCCTTTATTGCCTCCGTTGTCGCGAGTGGACTCGGATGACTTAATGCCGCGGGCGTGCAGGGATGCGAGTTCTTCGTGATGGTAGGGGTGGTCGAAATCGACGGGGATTTTCTGTTTGATGAGCTTTTCAACATCCATGAAGAACTCGTGTTCTTCGGGCGAGCAGTATGACACGGCGTGGCCGGTGGCTCCGGCGCGGCCGGTGCGGCCAATGCGGTGGACGTAGGCCTCGGCCTCGTTGGGGATGTCGATATTGACGATAAGGGTGACGTTTTTGACATCCACTCCACGGGCTGCGACATCGGTTGCGACAAGAATGGGAAGAGCTCCTTTTTTGAATTTCTCGAGGGTGCGCTCCCGTTGGGGCTGAGATCGGTTGCCGTGGATCGCTTCGGCTTCGAAGCCGTGTGAATTGATGGACTTGCAGAGCTTGTTCGCGCCGTGTTTGGTGCGGGAGAAGATGATAGTGAGGCCGTTCCCTTGTTGATCTTTCAGATGTTGAAAAAGAAGATCTTTTTTAGATTCCTTATCGATGAAGCAGACCGTTTGATCGACTTTTTCGGCGGTGGTTTGCTTGGGTTCGATTGAGACGGATGTGGGATCAATGAGGATATTGTGGGCAAGGTCTTTGATGGCGGGAGCGAGAGTGGCCGAGAAGAAGAGGGACTGCCTTTTGCGAGGAAGGGCAGCGACGATTTTTTTGACATCACGGAGGAAGCCCATGTCGAGCATGCGATCAACTTCGTCGAGGACAAAATATTCGACACCGGAGAGATCGACGTCGCCTTCATTCATATGATCCAGAAGTCGTCCGGGACAGGCCACAAGAACATCGACTCCATTCTTCATGGCTCGGATTTGAGGGTTTTTACCTACTCCGCCGAAGATGAGGGTTTTGCTGAAGCGGAGATGTCGACCATAGGTTTCGAAGCTCTGCGAAATTTGGCTGGCAAGTTCCCGGGTGGGAGTGAGGACAAGGACCTTCGCTGTCCTCCGGTTGGGGCGCCGGGGAGCGTTGTGGAGCGCGTCAAGAATGGGCAGGGTAAAGGCAGCAGTCTTACCGGTTCCGGTCTGAGCGATGCCAATGAGGTCTCTTCCCTGGAGCAGGATCGGAATCGATTGGGCCTGAATAGGGGTTGGAGTGGTGTAATTTTGCTCGGCGAGAGCACGCTTGATGGGAGCAGCCAAGGCCAGCTCCTCAAATGAGGTTGGTGTCATATTATATTGAAAGACCGGATGGCGAAAAAAGGGCCGCCCGGTGGGGCTCGACGAGGTATTTTTAAAACCCCGGAACCAGTCTATCATCGACTTAGATTGGAAAGGGGGAGAGGGACATTCCCTCCGAAGTTGGGGGACCCATATAGGAGAATTTGAAGATATCAAGGCTTATGATGATTTATAGCTCGTCGCTTTCATCAGGAGCCTCGATGAGAGGGCCTGTGATGGGGAACATTGTTTTGACTTCAGGTGTGGAGGTGGCGGTGATGGTGTCCCCATCGGCTTCAATGGCACGTTTGACGATGGGAAATCTCAGGCCTGTGCCTTTCGCTTGGGTCTGTAAGTGGTTTTTAACCCGGTAGAATCGTTTGCAAATAAAGGGGAGATCACTGCGGGGAATTCCAATGCCATTGTCAGAAACTCGGGATCGTGAAGTTTTTTTTGTTTTGTTCTCCATTAATGCGGAAGGCCGGGAAGCATGAGGTCCAGAATGACAAAATCGGGCTGGTCCTAGAGGATCCGTTCAAGTCCCTCGTGGACCATGTCCACGGTGTAGCCGTCCTGTTTCATCAAACTCTAGTGTGACGTTTCCGTCACATTTTGTTCAGCCGTAGGTTATGATTCCGACTCTTGGGATACAATAATCCCGTTTTCTTCCGTGTAAAGTTTCACGAGTACGCCATATATTACTTCAAGATGAGCGCAGCCGCAGATCAAAAGAAAGACACCCGAGCGGGGAATTACTTTATCTCCAATTATCCTCCATTTTCCTTTTGGTCGGATGACCAGAACAAGCAGGTTGAGGAAATCTACAATCAACCGTCCAAGGAAGGCGTCCCACTGGGGCTATATCATCACATTCCGTTTTGCCGGAAGCGGTGTCATTTTTGTTACTTCAGAGTCTATACGGACAAAAGTGCCGACGACATCAAGAACTATCTGGATTCGACGGTGAATGAACTCGAGATGATGGCGCGCAAGCCCCTGATCGAGGGAAGAAAGCCTCATTTTGTATACTTTGGTGGAGGCACGCCTTCGTATCTTTCCGCTAAGCAGCTGGCTCACCTGACAGATCGAATGAAGGCCATTCTTCCTTGGGATGCCGCTGAAGAGGTGGCCTTTGAATGTGAGCCGGGAACTTTGAATCCGGGAAAGCTTTCCGCGATCAAGGACATCGGGGTGACCCGTTTGAGTTTGGGAATTGAAAACTTTGATGACCATATTCTGGAAATCAACGGTCGGGCTCACCGGTCGAAGGAAGTGGGACAGGCCTACGAGCGAGCGCTGGCGGAGAATTTTGATCAGATCAACATCGATCTGATCGCGGGAATGATCGAGGAAACCGAGGAGAACTGGCAGCGCAACATTGAAAAGACCATCGAGTTGGCTCCAGACAGTGTCACGATCTACCAAATGGAGATTCCCTACAATACGACGATTTATCGCGAAATGAAGGATACCGGAAAGTTGATTGCTCCGGTGGCCGACTGGCAGACGAAGCGGCGTTGGGTGAAGGAAGCATTTGCTGCACTTGAGAGTGCGGGCTACACCGTGGGTTCAGGTTACACGGCGGTGAAAGATCCGGAGAAAGCAAAGTTCATCTACCGTGACTCTCTCTGGGGAGGCGCAGATTTGCTCGGCCTCGGGGTTGCCTCATTTTCCCATGCGGCGGGAGTTCATTACCAAAATCTGACAGAAATCGATGATTACACGAAAGCGATTGAGGTCGGAGAAATGCCGACGAAGCGCAGTTTTCGAACGACCGAGGAGCACCGTATGATCCGTGAGTTTATCTTACGGATGAAGCTGGGCCACGTTGATGCCGGACATTTTGATTCGAAGTATGGTGTTGATGTTTTAGCACGTTGGGAAAATGAACTGGGAGAGCTTTCCGAAGAAGGGCTTTTAAAAGTCGAAGGCAAGAAAATCGTGTTGGAGCGGGATGGGTTACTCTGTGTGGATAATATCCTTCACGACTTTTTTCTCCCCGAGCATCGCACGAATCAGTTGGTTTAACTCATGGAGAGGACCCTCGAGATTCAGGACCTTTTGGCCTGCGAGAATCTGCGCGACCTGCAGTTCAACTGGGTGGACCCTGAAGAGGTGGAAGATCCCTACCGGGAGCTTCTGTGTCACCAGCGCGACATGACCTCAACGCTGGCCCGCTTTCATGGAGGGAAAGTGAGCCTGAAGGTTTTTCAGGAGCCCTCGGATCGGGAATGCTACGTGCGAGAAGTGCTTTTGAAAGTTGACGACAAGCCAGTGGAGTATGGTCTGATCCGGATATTTTTAGAAAACTTTCCTGAAGAATTGAGGACGGAGATTATCGGAGGGGGGAAGCCTTTGGGGGCCATCTTGAACGACAGCGGGCTTCGGTATTTGAGCGAGCCTGGCGGTTTCCTGAAAATCCCGGGAGAAACCTTTGATCCTGATTTTTTCCCAGCTGCTGGTAGTAAATTTCTCTTTGGGCGTTACAATTCACTTCTGAGTGAGGATCGCAAAGTTCTCGCCCGAATCATTGAAATCCTACCCAGAGAAAAATCATGATCTCAAATCCATCATATGACTGTGACGTCCTCATCATCGGAGCCGGTCCGGCAGGGACAACGGCCGCGACCATTCTTGCGGAAGAGAAAGGAAGAAAGGTGATCGTATTGGAGAAGGAACATTTTCCGCGTTATCACGTCGGTGAGTCGCTCATTCCCCACTGCTGGGATACCCTCGATCGGTTGGGGATGACGGGCCGACTTGAAGCCAAGGGGTTTCAGTCCAAGCAGAGTGTTCAGTTTGTGAGCCCGGATGGCGAGCTGTCGACGCCGTTTTATTTTTCTAAGCATACCACTCACCCCCGTGCACGGACCTGGCAGGTGGATCGAGAAACCTTCGACACCATGATGATGGAGCGGGCCCGGGAAGCGGGTGCCGAAGTGCGCGAGGGTATTAAGGTTCTCGATTTTTTAGAAGTGGACGGGACGATCGAGGGTGTGATTGCTGAAGATGAAACGGGCCAAAAATTTGAGTTACGAGCTCCAATCACGATGGATG